>Ga0209339_1001412_pt1 | contig 10295 bp, 8 predicted proteins | sample OlaalgELextract3_FD_187376 | JGI IMG/M metagenome (GOLD analysis project Ga0209339, IMG submission 187376) | Olavius algarvensis symbiont microbial communities from Tuscany, Italy - Type A ELBA extract 3 (SPAdes) (version 2) | ecosystem: Host-associated > Annelida > Digestive system >...
AGTTTTAGGGAACTAGGCCTATAAAAGGAGTGATTTTAGTAGTACTTATATCAAAAAAAGTCAAGTAGTATTTTATCTTATCATGCTGATATAATGAGAATTTTTACGTTTATGCGTCCACTCTATAATTATGAATGTGATGTCCGGCTACGTAATTCAGAACTTGAGCTAAAAAGGATACCGGTGCTTACCCAGCGGATCGGATCGGTGGCGATTCCCAATACTGATGACTTAGTCCTTCTAATGTTTATCAACGGCGACATTCAATCCGCTTTTATTGCCGGTAGGATTTATAACGATGTCGATCGGCCGCCGGAGGCAAAGCCCCATGAGTATATCTATATATCCCAGGATAGCGAAGAAAGCGAGATTCGAAGGATATATCTGGAATTTCCCAAAGGCAACAAATTGCTTTTGGATGACGACAAACTCGTATTGGAAATGGGCAAGACGAAACTTACCATCAACAATGATGGTGACATAGAATTAAATTCCAATGCTAAATTGACCATTGATACCAGTGGAGATGCAGCGGTTAACATCAGCGGGAATCTTGATTTCAGTGCAACCGGAGATGTGAACATTGAAGGCAGTAATGTATCCATCAAAGGGCAAATGAGTGCGACAGTGGAAAGCAGCTCTACGGCCACCCTCAAAGGCAGCACGGTGAAAATTTCCGGCATGACTGATTTTTCGGCTGCATAAAATAATGCCAGGACCACCCGTCACAATTGGTTGCTCTGTTGTTTTAAGTCCCGGAGTTACGGGCATTCCTGACAGTGGCACCATAACGGTAATTTTACCGGGTGGCCCGACCGCCAACGGAATGCCTCTCGCAACTCCCGGCTCCATATGTATCATGATCAATTCACTTACCGGGATTCCTTACCCTTTACCCATCGGACCCCTTACACAAAGCCAGGTGCGCATTAGCAGCCAACCTCTCGTACGAATCGGTGACAGCATTCCTTCAGGGCCTGGTGTGCTATCCATCCTTGGGCCACCCGCGGCACCGTTCATCAATGACAGCACCGCCTGACCCATTTTTTGCATCTTGCCTCACAACAGTAGGATCAAATGACCAACAAAGACCATCTGGGTTTCGATTTTGACTTAGGGTTTATCGCCGACGAAGAAGGTCGCGTAATGGGGGGGCCCTATTCACCGGTCGATCTGCAGGCGAAAGTTCGCGAAGGTGTATCACCCCGCGCACTCGATCTCAGCGTCATAAAAGGCAAAGCGAATCTGATTCAAAGCATCATAATGCGGCTGAAAACGGTGCGGGGTGAATTAGCTCCATTGGGGCACCCGACCTATGGCTCAGAGCACCATCGTCTTATCGGAGAACCCAATACAGAGAATAACCGCCATTTAATAAAGCTTCACATAATTGAATGTTTGAGGCAGGAGCCACGTATAGAAAATATTTTGCAGATAGAAGTAAAACCGGTCGAGGGAAAGGAAGATCGGGATAGAGTGAAAATTAACATATTGGTTAAAGCGAGGGAATTGCAGGATCCCCTGAATCTGGTGATTCCGTTTTCATTCGAAGGACCTCTGGAATGACCTTTGTAGCCCAGCCATATGAGCAGTTTGTAGATGACTTATTAACGTCATTAACCGGGGGTATTTCTCGCGAGGAGCATCGCTTTACCGGCAGGGAAGAACCATACAGTCTCGCCACCCCGGGAGCCATTCCAAACAGCATAAGGTTGTTCGGGCAGTATAATGAAGCGTTTATCTTGTTCGAAGCCGGACGCGATTACGCCTACAATTCAGAAGAGGGGTCAATTCTCTGGCTTGACGAAGGCCGTCTTCCAGACGAGAACAGCTTCTTTTATATCAACTACTATGTGAGAAGTAGCCGTCCCCATTTGTCAGACAGAAATCCGGGCAGTACCACCGCAACTGCCTCAGAAGCCTTTGCCCGCCAATATGCTGTGCTGCATAAGCAAATGGAAATTATCTATCGATCGGCTTTTGTCGACTTTGCGCCGGGAGCCTCACTCGACCATGTGGCTTCACTGCTGGGACTTTCCCGAAGAGGCTCAGCGAATGCCGTTGGTGAAGTGTTGTTTAAACGCTCGACTCCTGCTCCCGGTGATATTACAATCCCTGCTGGAACTATTGTTTCTACTAGTCAGGGTCAAAATTTTGAATCCGTTGAAAAACGCGTTTTACGGAACGGACAGCTTTCAATCACAGCTCCCATACGCTCACAGGTTGAGGGGCCGCCAGGCCAGACGACAGCAGGAACAATCGGAAACATCAACCGGCCGCTCTTTGGGATAGAAACCGTTATCAATGAAGCCGATACCTTTTTTGCAACTGAACAAGAAACAGACGAGGCATTTCGGAGGCGCATCAAGGGGGCTGTTGAGCGCGCGGGAAAGTCTACACTGAATGCCATTAAATTTGCTCTGATTGAAGCTGTTCCCGAAATCACCGAGGGGAACATGCAAATCACCGAACGGGTCGATGTCCCCGGTATGGTTGAAGTTAAGTTAGGCCTGGAAGCACCCCCTGAACCAGAATTGGTCCGGCGGGTTGAGGATGCAATTTTTCAATCCAGACCGGCGGGCGTGAAAGTAGTGCATAATCTAGCTACCAGAACCCTATCACCCAACGAACAGACAGCGGAGTCGGAATCCCAGATGGAATCTGAGCGCACTAAAACAGCAGCCGCAATACTGCCCCCAGAGGTGTTGGCCGAAATGCCTGAAGGAGTTTTAAAACTGAAGGTGAATGTAACTTTGCAATTAATAGAACCGAATATTTCTGCATCAGAGAAAGAAAGCCTCGAAATAAACGTTCGCGAACAGATAATGAATTACATAGATCAACTGCCCATGGGTGATGACATCATCTATAACAAGCTTTTGGGACGCGTTATGCAAATTGAGGAAATCGCCGATGCGAATTTATTCATTGATGCCTATTCCGGTTCTATTCCGGTTCGACAAGAGAATTTAAAATCGGACGGACGCAAGGCAACCATTCAAGCTGAGGACATCGCAGTGCTGATGATGGAAGAGACGGTTCACATCCGCATCGATATCAAAGTAGAACCTGTCCCGGGACAAGCCCAGCCAGCCTCCGATGCATTGCAGCGCATCGATAACACAACCCGTGAGGCCGTTAATCGGGTATTGGCCTCCTCATCGGGAATCTTGACATTAGAAGCTATTCAGGCGGCAATTAAAGAAGAAATAGACAGGCATTCTGCATTCCGATTGATTGCAGTTAATGCGGTACAGCTCAATGCTGAATACGAAGAAACTGGACGATTGTTGAACAACACGCCAGAAGTGGTTTTAGCGGAAAACCAGATACCGCGACTGCAGAGCCTAAATGTGAACTTATGGGAGCCTCTTGATGGGTAAATTTGAGCGGATTCTCAATCTGTTTCCATCCTTTTATCGCGCTAATGAACACACGAAGCTGCTTTACGAGGTGATCCGATTGCTGGCGATGCCGCTGGAAGAGGCTGATACCCATTTGTTTCGCATCCAGCGCGCACATCGCCTTCGCGTGGCCGAACATCCGAAAGATATTATGAGACTGGCGGCTGTCCTGAATCTCACACCGTTTCACTTCGAGGACATTTTAAATGCCGACATATTTGACTACGAACAAAAGTTGACCTTGATGCGAGAACGGGTCCAGCGGATTGCCCGGATTCAACTTACCGGATTGGGAACCCCCTGGGCTGTGATGCAAAGTGCTGCCATTTTCTTAAATGCCACCATCGTTCCTCAAAACTCAAGTACGAAGACAATTAAACATTTGGATCCGGAAGGATTTTCACATTCAGCGGAAATCGAGTTTACTCATTTGCCGAAAAAACCGCGTGAGCGTATCTATCTGCACGAAAATCCGTTTCGACGGAAGAAAGAACCCATCGCAGACCGCTGGCCACCGCTATTTTGGACAATAAATAACGAAAGTATGATGACAAATGCTCCTGTAAAAATTGTGTTGAAAGGCCACGGCGATCGAACGGTGCTACCTTATATCTACTGCCCTAAATCGAAAGAGGGTCTGCTCTTTAATGGTGTGATTCCAGATGGGTCCACCTTGATTATTGATTCATCGAATGGCGCCACTTTGGATGATGTCCCTGTCGATGATTGGTTGATTTATTATCAAGGAGGCGCTGCCGAGTTTGCCCGTGCTGACAATGATGATTTTACCCAGGAAGAAAGTACCAACAAAACACCATTTGACGGCAGCATCGAGTCCATCACCATGAGTCCTAACCGGAGAAACTCATCTGTTCCCAATATTCCAGCCGGTCGTTCTAGGTGGCATTTCTATGTCACCGAAGGGGTCTACGACGGGCATACTTACGATTATGCAGTTTTTGGTTTGCCGCATTTGCCGATAGGTGAGTATGACCGCGACTTCCAATTTGATCAATGTACATTTGAATACGATTCTAGTGCAAAGTTCGGGATGGCTTGGGATGAGCGAATTCCCTATGCGGTCAAATTGCTTTTACCGCATGAAATCCCTGGGCTAGATTCAGACGAGCAATTTAAGGTGGAAGATGATACGGATCCATCGCCTCCTCCCATCGGAAATACAAGCAATCATATTGCTCGCGTTGGCACGATCGTGTCTCGGTTTCGTGCAGCGGGGATGAGAGCCTTTGTGGATCGTGCGCCGGATGCCTGGATTTTAGGTGAAAGCGTGATTCGAAAATCCAATTCGACCGAAAAAATCGGTACTGGAGTTCACTCAACGCGCTTACGAGATCAGCGTTCTGAATTATTGGTGTCACCAGAATAACGCCACTTTTATAAGAGGAGATTGGAATGCCTGATGAACAAATCGAAAATACGGATAGATCTTCAATTACAGCTGGGACAAGGATTAACCCAATGAGACTCAGATCGATGAGGGCCACTGATATTTCCGGGGCAGCCCGTGCAGCACCGAGACTCCGGGGTAGAAGCCCTATGGCAGTTGCTCTGGCACGGCGGATTGTTGCTCCGAACGTCTCGGATACCAATCCGCTTGATGAGCTGCCGTTTCCAAATCCCGGTGACCGAATCCGAGCCGATGACTTTAAAAAAATATCTCAAAGCTTGCTTCTCGTGCGTAATGCGTTTCGGCTATCCGCAACCGTGTTCGGACAGCCCTTTGATCAGGCTAAATTGGCTTTGGAGGCTCAACAATACCGTATTGTAAATGTGATTACGGTATTCGGTACAGAAATCGAGAACCTCGATGACCCATCGCTTGAAAACCGGAAAGTGATTCAGGTCATGCCTGCGGATTTGGGTGAGCCAGAGATTGTGATCGTTGTTACCGAGTCTGTTGAAACGCGGCGTTTCACACCCAATCTGATTGGATTAAACCAACAAGATGCGTCTGATCGATTACGCAATATACTTGGGGATATTAGCTTCCCGGGAAGACCGATGGAAATGCCGGATCTTGAAAATCTTACAGTAGCAGAAGCTCGAAATCTGCTGCAAGGTATCCGCTGAAAAAGCACAAAGGAGAAAAAAATGGCTAATCAACCAAATCTAAGTAATATGTTAAACTTAGGTGGAGTGATGGGTGGCGGGCGACTGAATCTATCGGGGGCGGCACCCACTGAAGGGGTGCCCTCCGCTCTGTTGAGAACACCTGCCATCACCCAACCGACCACCTCGAGCGGGGGGTCAACATCGCCGGCCATCTTACCAAAGATCAACCTACCCGCACCTTCAAAATTCGCTGCATTGATTCAGCCTGAAATTACAAAAACATTTGATCCAAACATTTTAACTCTACGTCCCAATATTCTGACGATGGTGTTGGATAAGACAACAACTCAACTGGCGCGCGGAGCAATCCAACAGCTAAAAGGCATTGACATCTCTTTGCGTAATACAGCCATAAATACGGTTAATGCCCGCAGGATAAACCCAGCCAGTTTAATGAGCCATCTGGAGCGTAGAGTTAGAATCGGAGAAGTGCTGAATGAAATGGCAGATAAATGGGAAGAGGATACCAAGCAAGACTTTGCCGAAGCATTAAATATGGAAGTCGATCGACTAGACCTCATGGATACAATTGTTTCTCTGGCCATCCTAAATGATCCAGATTTGGAAGACGAACTGCGAATCGAAAATTTATCCGATCCGACCGAAGAGGATTTGCTTTCTGATCGTCGCATTGTCTGGCAGTATCCCCCGCCGGGAACACCGCTGGATCCACCCTATATGGTGTTTGTTGCTGTGGAACATCAAGAATTCACCGAAGCCCAGGAAATCATAGACTCCATATTAGGGCAACTGACAACACATGAAGGATTCAAAGTGCCCAAAGTTGGTAGGCAAAGAAGACGACGAATAAGACCTGGAACACCAGAAAGACCACCGATCAGGCCGGAAGCGCCAGAACGGCCTGCAATAAGACCGGAAGCGCGAGAACGGCCGGCAGTAAGGCCGGAAATACGAGAGCGGCGCGCAATAGGATCCGCAATACCGGAACGGCGTGCTATGAGTAGCCGATCAATAGAATGAGGCTTAAAGCCAACGGGTGAAGAATAATGTCTTTTAAACTTAAACTACCCCAGGCCATTGGTGTCGCTCTGAAAGGAGCCCGTGGTTTAACACCAGGCATGTTTGCTGCGCGACCCTTATCGGCAACTTTGTTGGGGAATATTGAAACACCCATTGCGACAAGCCCTGAGGTAGATCTGAGCCCGGGTGAGGAGGTGGCAGCCACGGTCATCCTGCCGGATGATATTCTCTCGGATGCGAGTTTTACAAGTGTAACAGCAGCACTGCTGCCGGCACCGAGTGATTCAACTCCGATTCAAGTTTCTCAAAGAGCGACCGTATCCGGTGGTGATTCTGATGGGCACTACGACGTGAGTATTTCCATCCCGACCTCTCCAACCAATCTGAGTGTAAGGCTGCAAGAAGGAGATGCTTTTTGGAATTTTGCGGCCACACTGACGGGAACAAGATACAACTTTCCTGATATCGCTGAACCGATCAATCAATATCTGGACAGAATCCTGACAGAATCAGGTGAGTTGGCATTGCCGATCAATTTGCAGTTTATGATTCAATCTTCCAGTTCAGGAAAAGCCGAGATTGCGATTTATTCAATCAGGTACGTACGCTTGAAGACCGAAAGCTGGACCAATGATTTAGACGATACGATAAGGGTTGATCGGAATTATTCGCTTAATTTTGCTCAATCGGAGCATCTATCGTTGGAGCCAATAGACAATGCTTCCGAACTGACACTCAGCTCAATTCGTATGGACATTGGTGGCGAATTTGGCCCGGAGCGTCTGCTTGGGAATGTAGTTCAACATGACAGACAGGAGTTTGCCAAAGTTAGCCAGGAATATGCACTGGCCCTGCGCTTTGTTCTGGACAAACCCGTGGAATGTGCCGGGATAATCGCAATGCTCGAAAGCGAAAAAGACGCTGAGGTTTACGTCGAAATCCAGATCGATGAGAACGGCTCACCGGCTGTAACAGAGCCGCTTGCAAAGACAACGGTGACCCTATCCGCATCTGAGGACGACTCTGGCAACTGGCTTGGTGCGACTTTTAGCGAAAATATACCCATAGAAGCCGGAGTTCCCTATTGGATCGTCATTAAAGGTATCCAAGGTAATGTCTTGCTGGCCCTGCAAAATCAAAACGGCACTTACCTGACAGAGACGCAGGTAAATCGGGGTGGCCAACTATGGAAGCCCCTGCATGCTTTGCCATCTGAGTCATTGCCGCTACTGCGGCTTGTGTACCTGCCTGAAATCGATAATCAGACAGCGGCAATAAATATCCGGTTAGGGGAATCAAATGGTATGAGCTTACCATTTGATCCATTATTCGAGGCACAGAATCTTACTATCCAGCCTACCGAGAACCTATCCCCTCCAGTGACAATAGTAGTAGAATCCCATGCTCAAGGTTCATTGAGCATTGCCAATATCGTTCAAGAATATTTAGTTCCATAGCATATTCGAGACATAATTATGAGACCAGGACAGATTCAAGTCTTTGATGGTTTACGGCTGACAACAGAGCACATGAATCATTTTCAGGGCTCGCTGCATTCTGCCATTCAAGATTTACGGGAAATAATGGGGTTGGGGCAAATACACACCGGATTCGATATAATCAAGGAAAGTAATACTGCCGTTACTGTGATGCCCGGGTTAGCCTTTGACTATCAAAAGAATCGTGTGGTTTGTGATGAGCCAAAAACGCTGGAAGTCATTTTCAAGGATGGGGAAAATGAAATATACTTGTGTGTACAATACAAGCAGATAGAAGATTGTCTGGTCGAAGATCGGCCAACTTTGATTTGGGATACCTGTTCGATTCTAACCCGCCCCGCCATTCCGACGCCCCAGGAAAACCTGATTGCAATCGCAGTTTTGGTAAAATCAGAAAACGATTCATTTGAAATTCTTCCGGGCTCTGAAATAAAAACTGTCGAATCTCAGAGTTTAGAAGAAAGTAGCGATGAGAACAACGCTGATGCTGGAATTGTAGATGAAGAACCAGCGCCAGTCGCGCCGGCCGTTGAGGTAGATGAGGACGAGGCTGTTAGGCCTGAAATATCAGCAGAGACCGAAGAAGCCGATGAAATTCTTTTAGAAGAGAATTTGAGTACCGAGGAATCATCTGTAGAAAATAACGAAAGTGAATCCATCCCTGAGGAGGAAGCAGCCGAAGCGATGACGGAACAGCCGACGTTTCGTATTAAGCAAGGCGTTATACACATGAACAGTGATAATGGATCACTTTCGCTGCAAACATTATTGAACGAGCCGCTTAGAAAAAAAATAAATAGTGCAATCGATGATAATTGCCCCGAGAAATTGAGAATTAAACTCGCTGAAGCCGAATTACCTTTAGATTTTATGCCGGCCACGATTTCCTGCAACACAATCATTAACGCATCAACCAATTTAGAGTTAATTCAAGACAGTAATGGATCAAATCAGGGCCAAGAAGAAACCCTCACTGAAATTTTTTTTAACATGGTTGGGCAGGGCGAGGTTACTTTAAGTGAAAATGAAATGACGCAGTTCGGAATCTCCACGGTTCATGCCGATGCAATAATGGCAGAAGGATCTCAAACATACTCAAGGTCGGAAATTACGGAATCAGGTATAGCCATTATAACTTTCTCTGTTAAGAACACGCTTTTATCAAACCTTTCTGAACAAAGCATCTGGCATCTGTTGCGGAATATCGGGATAGGTGCGGCTTTAGAACAAGCTCAAAATGCAAAGTTAGTGCTAATCCTTTCTGTATTTTGGAAAGGAGAAATATCGGAAGAAATATTAGATATCTTTGCTAGTAGATCAATACATGTGAACTGGGGGGCCACCGTTACCTGGAAGGCAATTGGTGGATTATCCTTTAACCATTCTTAAGCGATTATATGGAGGTACCTAAAAATGGCGACTATCAGAGGTATAATAACAGATCAGGCAGGCAAGCCACAAGGAAACGTGCAGGTGACTGCAACAAGCGATCAATCTGGAGCTCAGGAACAGCCGGTGATGACAGATGCCCAAGGAAACTATCAGATTCCCAACCTGGCTGCTGGTAACTATACAGTCGATGTACGGGCACCGGCTGGATTTCAGAATCCGGCACCCCGACAAGGCGTTCAAGTACAAAACGGTCAGGAATCCGCGGGAATTGATTTTCAATTGCAAGCAACAGCAGTGCCAGTGCAACCAGGTTCCATGTCCGGTCAAGTGACCGATCAGGCAGCACAGCCGCAAGGGATACCAAACGCGCAGGTGACAGCGACAAACGATCAATCTGGAGCTCAGGAACAGCCGGTGATGACAGATGCCCAGGGAAACTATCGGATTCCCAACCTGGCTGCTGGTAACTATACGGTCGATGTACAGGCACCGGCTGGATTTCAGAATCCGGCACCCCGACAAGGCGTTCAAGTTCAGGCCAATCAAAATACCCCGGGAATTGATTTTCAATTGCAACCAGCAGCAGTGCAACCAGGCTCCATATCCGGTCAAGTGACCGATCAGGCAGCACAGCCGCAAGGGATACCAAACGCGCAGGTGACAGCGACAAACGATCAATCTGGAGCTCAGGAACAGCCGGTGATGACAGATGCCCAAGGAAACTATCGAATTCCCAACCTGGCTGCTGGTAACTATACAGTCGATGTACAGGCACCGGCTGGATTTCAGAATCCGGCACCCCGACAAGGCGTTCAAGTTCAGGCCAATCAAAATACCCCGGGAATTGATTTTCAATTGCAACCAGCAGCAGTGCAACCAGGCTCCA
>Ga0209339_1001413_pt1 | contig 10294 bp, 4 predicted proteins | sample OlaalgELextract3_FD_187376 | JGI IMG/M metagenome (GOLD analysis project Ga0209339, IMG submission 187376) | Olavius algarvensis symbiont microbial communities from Tuscany, Italy - Type A ELBA extract 3 (SPAdes) (version 2) | ecosystem: Host-associated > Annelida > Digestive system >...
AAGAATGACCTATCATTGGTCAGGATGTGATCTAGTTCTTTCCTGGTGTGTCCATCATTGCAGATCCAGCTGTGTCGGTAAATATCTTTTCGTTTAAATGCAGGCGACCAAAAATATCTCGCTGGCTAACTGACTCTTTAATGCCTGTGACCAGTTGAAATAAAGGTACAGGTATGTGATTTATATATCCAGGGAATTATTTACACGTCCATAAGGGGCTGTTGAACCCCAAAGTTTTCAGGACACCCCAAGATTAGACCCCGAATAGTGGGTGTCCAAGCATTTGCATCCACTAGACCTCGGCATAATCACGGCCTTCAAGTGCAACCATGCTATTGTCAGTCGAAATTAAATTAGCAGCAAGTCGTTACTTATTTACAGAATGGCTAGCACATTAATAACTCTAAATGCACAACGTAGGCCCTGTGCATGTATTATACATTTTCTCTAATGTATAAAATACTTCTATCATCTATTATTAAAGGTCCCAAGACGAGCAGGAATATTGCTATATTTGCCGTTTTGTTGTAAAATTATGAATTGTACCATGGAGAAGGAAAATTAGCTTTACCCAATGATCTGACTCACACCCTCCCAAATATTAAATCCTGAAAAATATACGGTATATAGCGCGTTTATTGTAGACTCACACTCGGGCGCTCAGGTATGGATCATAGTGTTTTACCTGAGAATTAAACCGTACGTGAAATAAGGCGCCATCTGTCATTATTTATGTTGAGCCAAGTGATTTATTCTCTGTGGTGTCGCTGCTAAGTTGTGCACAGTTTACCTGTCTAGTTGTTGCCAGAATTGTGCACTGTTGTGATTATATTTTACGCACAGAATAATAGTAATATATGTTGTTATACTGTACATAAGGTACAAACAAAATCTGGCAAGAATGTTACTGACTGTACTTGTGTCAAATGGGACGTTAAACGCTACTATACCGTACCTCACCATAGTGACTTTACTATTTATAATTGCCATTCGGTCTTTAACTTGAAAACGATTAAGATGCACACATAGTTACTGTGGAACGCTGATAGGAAATCATCTGGCTGTTTGGCTTAGTGGTAATGCGTTGGTGTTGATCAATGAAGTTGCACTACTACGCCAGTCTCTGTTTGTAGCGGGATGGGTGACTATGTTAGGGCAAGTAAGCCATCTTGGTGCAGGTGACGTAAATAGTGTACGCGGTTTCTGTTGACAACTGAGCTTCGCGTTAGTATTTGCAGTTAAATTGTTTATTTTGCTTTTATTGTTACATAACACACAATTTTAATGAACTGGTGACACTTAGTGTGGTGGAAATTTTCTATTTTAAAGTGATTGGTTGAAGTCTTTTGTATTTGCACGTCCTAGCAGTGTTCAGATGCGTCGTTATTGGGCTACGTGTCCAAACACGTAGCCCAATAAGCTCAGTTGTCAACAGAAACCGCGTACATTATTTACGTCACCTGCACCAAGATGGCTTACTTGCCCTAACATAGTCACCCATCCCGCTACAAACAGAGACTGGCGTAGTAGTGCAACTTCATTGATCAACACCAACGCATTACCACTAAGCCAAACAGCCAGATGATTTCCTATCAGCGTTCCACAGTAACTATGTGTGTATCTTAATTGTTTTCAAGTTAAAGACCGAATGGCAATTATAAATAGTAAAGTCACTATGGTGAGGTACGGTATAGTAGCGTTTAACGTCCCATTTGACACAAGTACAGTCAGTAACAAGTACAGTCAGTACTAAATGGTGAAGTTGTAATTTTGTTGGTTTTCACGTTTATATAGTACATATATTAAAACGATGCCAGTCTGACAGTCACAGTTGTCCACTGGATTGACTGGATGATTACTGTTACGTTCTGGATGTGAATGAGTTGTTTTAGGATAAGCTTTCATGCCTGCACCACGCCAGACTGGCAGGCAGAGGCGTTATATATTCTCAACGCATCCGTTCGTTTGTGTATTACAAACTTGTGCACAAGATATTTTGAAAACGAATGAACCAGTTTGGAACAAGTGGTGCACTGGAGAGGGGCATGAAACAATCGACTTAGTGGACCAGGAGGTCAGAGGTCCAGTTCACACGAGGCCTGAGAATTTTCTGAGATAAAGAGCCCCTGGCGGAGGCATCATTCTCGACCCCCATTGCGTCAAGCTTTTCTGATATTTTTACAACATTGAAGGCTGTTGCAATAAGCCTAGTGTTTGTTTAGGAATAACTGTTGTACTGTTGCGTCATTGAATAGCAGCTGTTTTGTTGCATTGTTTAAGTATCCGTGCGAGTTTTTACTGCGCGACGCGTATGCATATATGCCGTGGCAAGGTGTCCGTCTGTCTCTCTGTCTGTGTCCGTCACACGCCGGTATTGTGCGTAAACGGTTACACATATCCTCAATTTTTTCACCGTCGGGTAGCCCCACCATTCTAGTTTTTTTGCATACCAAACGCGGTGGCGATATTCCGACGGGAACCCCCCTAACCGGGCGTCGAATGCAAGGGGGTATGAAAAAATGACGATTTGTTCACAAATATCTCGCTGTATCTCAGAAACGGTTATAGATAGATGGGCACATGCAGCGAGACACTTTGTAAGCATCGAATTCTCTTTCCACCCATACAACATTTAGCGTGATTGTCCCGGGGGGGGGCGTCCTCAGGGGAAACAAAAATGTGGTAAAAATATCGATTTTTGGACTTACGCATTGACTTAAGCATCGTGTAACTCGGAAACTATTGAAGATAGATAGGTACGTGCTGCGAGGGGTTTGGCAAGCATTGCATTGTCTTTCCATCCATGCAACATATTACGTAATAGTCGCAGGGGCGTCTCCAGGGGAAACAAAAATCCGGGCTGCGGTACGTGAAAACGGCGATTTTTTGCACTTGCGGTTCGAATAACTGGGAAACTGTTGAAGATAGATGGGCACATGCAGCGAGACAATTTGTAAGCATCGAATTCTCTTTCCATCCATACAACATTTAGCGTGATTGCCCCAGGGCGTCCCCAGGGGAAACAAAAAATGTGGTAAAAATAGCGATTTTTGGACTTACGCATTGATTTAAGCATCGTATAATTCGGGAACTATTGAATATAGATAGGTACATGCTGCGAAAGGTTTGGCAGGCATTGAATTGTCTTCGCTCCATCCATGCAACATATTGCGTGATAGTCTCAGGGGCGTCTCCAGGGGAAACAAAAATGTGGGCTGCGGTACGTGAAATTGTTGAATATAGATGGGTACATGCTACGAGACAATTTGTAAGCATCGAATTCTCTTTCTAGTTTCTATCCGTACAACATTTAGCGTGATTGCCCCAGGGGCGTCCCCAGGGGAAACAAAAATGTGGTAAAAATAGCAAGAATATAAACCTGCGCAGGTACTTCAAGTTTAACCGTGAAGCTAACTGCAAACCCTCTATTCAAACTTTCATCTGTCCATGTGTACTGCTACATTGTGCAACTTATGCTACATTGTATAGTCTGTTGTGAACTTCTTGTCTACGATTTCTGACAAAAATCCTGCAATACCTCAACAACTTTACAAAACAGCTACGCGCAATTTGTCAGCGATAGCTGAGCTTCTTGTTAAATGTATATGTTACATGTTACGTTTGCCGAGTGATTTTACCAAGCAGGTATTTGGCGTCGTGTTTGTTAGCACTTGAAATAAAGCTACACAGTGTGTGGATTGTGGAAACGAACGATGATAACAAGCACTTGTTGGCAGTTTGGCTTAGTGGTAACGCGCTGTTCATGATCAGCGAGGCTGTGCTGCGCCGTCCCGGTTTGTACCGGGATGGGTGACCGTCTTAAGGCGGGTTAACCATCTAGCTGCAGAACCAGCCGGTTTATCCTCCACGGGTAGGCGCGATGAGTACCAGCGAAAGCTGGGGAGCAATCAGGCACACCACGTGATATACTTGCCCGTATCCGTGGTCTTGCAGTGTTAGCTGGTGTCTGGCTGAGAGCGCATTAGAGGTTTCACGACGATGCGGTATATAAATCGACTTTTTACTTACTTTTACTTACTTAAACGGAGATAAGCGCTGATGTATGGGAAGGGGTAGATCCAATTCGGTACATGTCGTTTTCGGTATATTCCAATTTTGGTACAGTTTTTTTTTCAGTACATGTACTTTTCGGTACAAAAGATGCATTTCGGTGCATATCACAATCCGTTTCGGTACATGGGCCATTTCGGTACATCCAATTTCGGTAACCTACATTTTTCTAACAATGTACTTGGATGTTTCCGAAAGTTTAAAACGTCACAGGCAATAACATGTTGGTTTCGCCGAACACATTTCAAACACACGCTGCATTGGGAAGCCATAGCTGAAGCGCAGTATGATGCCTATATTTTCCATGTTCTCGTTTTATAGTTAGACCTACAGACGACGCAGGTAGGCCCTAGTCAAACTTCGGCTCAGATAATTATCCACCAAAAATACGAAGCGTGCTGTCAGTTGGTTTGACGGGCGGTTTTTGGTTTCGTCTCTTATACATGTCGCGCTTTACGTCGCAGTCGTGCAGCTGTCGGCGCCTCGATGATGTCGAAATCATTAGAACAGATACCCCGAAGTTTTGCCTCACACTTTTCTGACGCAGGCGAGGCGTACGATGTGTAACTCGGTCGTCAAGGTCTACAATTGCTGAACGGGCAACAGTTCGTTCGTCGTCCTTTATCAAAGCTTTCCTGCACACAACGTTTCAACCATGCGACATAACTGAGCAAACTTTTCCTAAACTTTTTGTTATTCTGCAATGTGGTAAAATTTCGTTGGAAGCATTGATAATTATGAGGTCCTAACATCTCACTACGTGTACCGAAATGGACAATTTCATTTGATAGAAATACTGGACTGCCTCACGATAACGGGACTGGACCGGACCTGTCACGCTCATCATTTTGTTTTTAGTATCACATGTTAATTTTTTTTGTTTATTCCGTGTGGTAGACTAAGCTGGCTACCCGTCAGCTTTTTACTGCACGTTAAATACACACTATCGTATCGTATCGTATTTGATCAGTCCGCCGGTCTGGAAATATGGAAATTTTTCGAAATTCAATATGGCGGCCGCCGTCATCTTGGATTTTGATGACAAGTGAATTTGGTACGTTCCGCCATCATGGTTGTCTGTTTCTTGAGCTCCGTAGCAAATTTGGTTCAAATATCGTCTAATCGCTGAGAACGACGGACGTTAAACTGCACATGTCCTACCTGTCGGTATTTTTGGTCTTTTAGGTGATGCATTTTGAGTAGTAGTTTAAGTAGTAGGCCCCTATTGATTTTAAAAATAGTATTGATTTTTTAAAAACAATTAGCTAATACAAAATAGTTCTTAAATATGAAGGACTGCAAAAGAAACGGAAGTATGTACATGTACACCAAATATTATATAGTCCTTTATCGACTATATTTATGTTCCAAAAAAACGTGACCACGTTTTTGATGATAAGTTGAACTAGAACTGCCCGTTTGCTAATATTTGCGGCATACTTATTATTAAGACTATAGGCTTTCCCACCACACCTATTTAATGCAGCTACTTTACGTTCGGATTCTGTCGAGACCTAAATATCATGAATTTAGCCTTTAAAAAAGTGTTGATTTTTCTCAATGCTACAATACTAGGATATTAACTGCAAAACTATCACCATATTATTTTACTTATTTATTATTCAACTTAGGGTTTGTAACAGAACAATAACAAGATTCATTGCAGACGATAAGATTGTTTATCAGTGAGTGAGACGGGAGATAGGCCTACGATTGGCTTCAAACAACAGCTGAGCATGACGTCGTTTGAAGCATCTGAGCTGGAGATCACGGTGAATTATCCTGTGCACACTTGAACAGCGAATAGCAGTTTCATGCGAAATCTCACGAACTGATCGGTGCCTTTTTGGCTTGTTCACCTAACTGAGCACAAGGTCCTCCACTGCTACGCGACGAACGTCTAGGCCTACCGCTGCCTGGTTGCCGGACAATTATTGCACCCGCCTTGTTGATTTTCTTAAGCAGACTGTCGATGCTTCCAGCTTTCCATCCATTGTTAGGACATTCACTCAGTGTCCTCCGTGCATCATACCGTTTTGACAGATAGAGATTTTAGGTAAAAAGGTAAGTGTATTTATATAGCGCGCTTTTTGTAGTACCTCACTCAAGGCGCTCAGGCATGGATCACAGTGTTACCTGCAATTACACCAATGCCTGCCTCTACCTCGTAAGCGTTCACCAGATGGCGCCTCCCCAGACTGAGGTTGCGCATATCTAATTGCAGCCTACTACTCATTTATCTACCCCGAAAGGATGAAAGGCTGAGTCGGTCTGGTTGGCTGACCTACAGCGGACGGTTTACCCACATAAGTGGTCACCCGTCAGCTGCAGGTCGAGCGCAGGACAGGGAAAGTTCGCCGGTCAAAGACCGACGTTCTAGCAACTGTGCCACGCAACCAACCAACCATTGCCGCAGCCTAGCTGTTACCGCTATAATGTCAGGTCTAATGGTTTTTACTCATGCGTTGGCGTTGATTCACCTGAATTGAATCAGAATCTCATCTTTCTGTGAAATTTTCATGTTTTGTTTAATTTTTTTTACAGATATTTAGGTCTTGACGGTTTCCCAAGGTAAAGTAGGTATAGATGAAATAAGTAAGGTGGGAAAATAAAAAGTGTCGATGGCCTATACTCTCAGTAATAAGTGTGCCAAAAACTGTTGCAAACGAACAATTCTAGTTCAAATTATCATCGAAGACGTAGCCGCATGTTTTTTTGGCACGAAACGGCATTTCTGTAGCAACAGAAATTTCAACCGGAGACGTGTAATATTTCACTCTATCAACCGCGTCACACTTCACATCAGGCGATAGGTAAACAAGCGAGTTCTCTATTTCAGTGGATTTCAGTAATGGTCACACGAGTCGTAGCGATTTTTTATACCTCACCTGCATTTGACGCCCCTATTAGGGGATCCCCGTCGGAACATTGGCACAAATTATCCGACCTGACCTAGGATTTACGATAGTTCAGGCGCAGCATGCACTGCCGCTGTTACCGCTATAATAACGGGTCTAATGGTGTTTACTCATGCGTTGGCGTTGATTCACCTGAAATTGAATATTGCGGTCGATGACATGGTTTCCACGAAGTTTCACTAATAGCGTGTGATATTTAAGCACATAGTACGCTACACTACAAACTCATTTGGCGATCGGTAGGTCATGCCACGCAAGTAATTATGGGTAAACGATAGGTTACCACGCGAGGCGTATGCATAGTGCGGACTGTGCCGTGGCAATATGTCTGTCCGTCCGTCTGTCTGTCACACGGCGGTATTCTATCGAAACGGTTAAGCATATCACCAATATTATTTTCACCATCGGGTAGCCCCGCCGCTCTAGTTTTTCCGTATCAAACGGGATGGCAATACTCCTACGGGGACCCCCATGCGCCGAATACAAGGGGGTATGAAAAAAATCACGATTTTCGACCAATATCTTGCTTTATCTCGGAAATGATGCAAGATAGAGCCATAGTTACTATGGAAGGCAAATAGGAAACCAAACCCAAGCTTTCCAGTGGTACCAGTTTGAATGATTCTGAGTGACCTCTAACCCAGATGTCAAGGCCACGATATTATTCGACGTCAAATAACTCAAAAACGGTACAAGCTAAAGATATATTTACAATGGGAGACCAATAGAAAGTCGTATATGGTCTGTCAAATGGCGCCATTTTCAGTGACCTTGAACGACCCCTACCCTACCCCCGGTTTCAAGGTAACGCCATTCTTTGACGCTGAATGTCTCAGAAACGGTACGACATACAGACATAGTTTCAATGGAATACTAATAGGGACTTACACACGCCCTTCTCAACAGTGTCATTTCGAATGACCTTCAGTGACCTTGAGTGACTTAGCAAAAATATGCAATGACACGAAGCGCGCGCGGTCTCTCTGCGACAGCTGAGCTTCTTGTACGGGTATTAGGGAGACGTTTAAAACCAAACTACAACAACCAAGTAGATCGTCCAATGGCCGTATGCCATGCATCCGCTTTCCGTTGAAGAACATTATAACAAGTAGCTCTGCTGTCGCAAAGAGGCCACGCGTGCTTCGTGTCATCGAATATTTTGCTAAGTCACTGAAGGTCACTCAAGATCATTCGAAATGACACTGTTGAGTAGGGCTTATGTAAGTCCCTATTAGTATTCCATTGAAACTGTGTCTGCATCTCGTACCGTTTCTGAGATATTCAGCGTCCAGAGAATAGCGTGACTTTAAACTGGTAGCATGAGTTCAAGGTCATTGAAAATGGTGCCGTTTGATAGATATTATACGACTTTCTGTTGGTCGGCCATTGTCTACGCGTAATAACCTCGATCTATTTTTGTTGCACGACTGCAAGTGCGGCCTATGCCATTGTGCGGTGACGGTCCGTCCGTCTGTTCGTCTGATGTCCGTCACATTTTCTCAAACTTTTTCACCATCGGGTAGCCACATCATTCTAGTTTTCCGCACCGTGGACCTTGCAATAATTGACATTACCGTGTCTAGGCCACGTTAAACATGTCGATGATGATGATGACGATTATGATGATGATGCTGACGATGATGAAATTTTACGGCAATATTCCCACGGGGACTCCATAATGGCGGCGTCAAATACAGGTGAGAAATGAAAAAATCGCAATTTTCGATCACTGTATCGCTTTGGGGTGACTGGCGGAGTGTCGAATGCTGTCAATAAATTTCGACCGTCGACCGACACGGTCGACGATCGATAACACGAAGCATCGGACAGCGTTAACAGCGGCGGACGGTCCCGTCGAAACGCAACGCATCAGTGAATCTTCAAACGACTGGTGTAGTGTTGTCAACAAACTGGTATGGTAGAGACATGTTGATAACAGCAAGCGTCGACTTTCTTTATATCAGTCGACGGTCACGCCAAGAGAACAGAACAGAATTTATTTGTACACATTGGTAAATCTGAAGCCGAAGTAACCAACAACTAGAAATCAAATTGCATCACGTCCGAGGCAGTGCAATACTGGCAGGCCATGTGCAGAATCCCTTGAGCGATTCTGGCTAAATTTTGCGTCGTTGATAGATGTCTAATATTTCCTAGGTCCGCTCAAATTTCAACATTACAGGTATAGTAGCTCCAGGTGCGCACCCTCATACCAAATTTCACCGTTGTAGCTTTAAAAATGTTGGCTTACAGCCACAAAAATCGCCAAAAATGGTAATCTTTGGTATAAATTTGCCCCTGAGAGAAAATTATGGGTCAATAAAAACTTGAATATAGGTAGGTGCACAACTAAAACAAAACTTTCCTCTATGCGATGGCACCATAATTTTTTGAAAACTACACTGCTTAATAGCGTTTCTGTGTTCACAAACTTCGTAATTCCAAAGCGCGACAAACAAAACAAGAAGCTCTGCTGTCGCAAAGAGGCCGCGCGATGCTTCGTGACTGTCAGTAGTTTAATAGTACAAAATGTCGAGCGCAGTCTTTTACTGTTAGTTACATAGGCTGTGGATTTATCACTGCGTACGATTAAATGCTGTTCTGTTGTCTTTGGCGTAACGCTGAAACTTCCTGTCAAACAATTCGTCGTTGTTTCCCGCCATCAGCTAATTCGGCCGCTTACCAGCTACTAGTGTTATAAACTCGCCACGGTCCGTCGCAGCTAAGTGTATTGCACTTGCCGCTGGAATGGTTCACAGCACGCAGTGAAGCCATTATATTGGCTCAAAATCGCGATTTCTGCCTACCCCACCTGCATTCGACGTCCCCGTTAGGGGTATCCCCGTCGGAATATTGCCATGACGTTTGGTACGGAAAAAAACTAGAATGGTCACGCTACGCTATCTGGTGGTGAAAAAAAATTTGAAGTTATTCGTTTTGACATAATGTACGAACGTGACGGGCACTGACGGATAGACACCGCATAATGGCATAGGCATAGCATCGCGCGGCAAAAACAAAATAGTAATCAATTTTCATCACTCCCGAGGCTATGCAATACCGACAGACCATGTGCAAAATCCTTTGAGCGATTCTTATGAAATTGTGTGTCGTTGAGCGTGGATTCGTAGGTGCGTTCTCTAAGCAAAATTTGAACATCACAGGCTGCGCGGTAGCGCCAGCACTGTGTTAACGGCGACCGGCCAAGTCAATGGGAGATGGCGAATTTTGACCCCTCACAGAATCGAAACCCATGAGCCGACTGCAACAAAATTCCGCACAATTGATTACGTCCGCGGGAGGAC
>Ga0209339_1001414_pt1 | contig 10294 bp, 14 predicted proteins | sample OlaalgELextract3_FD_187376 | JGI IMG/M metagenome (GOLD analysis project Ga0209339, IMG submission 187376) | Olavius algarvensis symbiont microbial communities from Tuscany, Italy - Type A ELBA extract 3 (SPAdes) (version 2) | ecosystem: Host-associated > Annelida > Digestive system >...
CCATGATTGTTCGTGTGTTTGTTTATAGTAGAATGTGGGTATGCGGTAAGTGTTGGTATCGTGCTACAGAAAAACCGAACCGTCAACCGAAATTTGGGGTCAAAAACCGATCGAAACCGACCGGAAACGCAAAATCCCGCACCGTAACAACACTAATTACAAATGTAGTAAATAACTATAATATCCAAACCAAACCGGTTTTTCAAACTGAACCGAACCAAACTCCATGTGTACCAAATCCGAATTTTTTTCAAATAAAACTATTTCGCACATGCCTACAGTTGACGATGTGTTGATCGTTAGCTACAAGAGCGCTATCTCGGCATCACCCGGAGAAAGAAGCGCGTTCGTCGTCTCAACGATCGTAAGTTTGTGTTTGATTGGGACGCTGGCGAGGACACGAGCGTCGACTATAATCCAATATACAAAGACAAGCATGGTGTTCAGTTCTTTGGCCGAGGACACGTCGCTGGCATTGATATAAAGGTGTGTATGCTGCACCATAATTCCTTGTTTTCATGTTAGGACTCTTAAAGCAAGTGATAGTGTCGTTCTAGTTTCAGTACCGTGTGTGCATGTGTTCGTCGTTGTTTCGTCCGCAGTGTTTCTTCGCCTTGTTAGTCTGTTTGTTGGTCGGCTTATTTGTCTGCACGATTAGTCAAAATATTGTGGAAGAATTTTTGTGAAATTGTTCGAAGGGGTACGGCTGATGAGAGTAAACAATTGATTAGATTTTGGATGTGATATTATACTATACTAATGAAATTTGTATAGCGCAGAGTCGCCAAGCGAATCAGAAGCGCTGTGGGCGGGTAACAGCTAGCCTAGTAATAGCAGCGGCAAACAGTTCAGACTTTAAGCAATGCCTAAAACTACTGAAAGTGTTCGCCGATCTTGTGGATGTCCCGAGACAGTTCCAGACTTGAGGTACAGAGTAGTAGAACGCCCGTGAGGCGAAGATGGTGGACACAGATGGTCGGTAAAACAGTGGAGCGGTAGTAGATCGAAGTGTTCTGGCAACCTGATGGTCTCAAAGCTATTCGTGAAGATACAGTGATGTCCGATAGTACTTCTCCCTGAAAGTAAGTGTCGCCAGCTTGTACTTGATCCGTTGTCTGATCGGTAACCAGTGCAGCTGTTGGCGCAGAGCTGTGGCGCTCGTCTGGAAGAAAGCCTGGTGCACGATGCGAGCTGTCGCATTCTACCTTCTGGAGACGGTTGAGGTTCCGCTCCGTAGTGCCGTACAGGAGGCTGTTGCAGTCCACTAGCTGGATCTGGCAATTCTTATCATTTTTGCCGTGCGATGCTATGCAAGCGCGGCCTGTGCCATCATGCAGTGTCCATCTGTCTCTGTGTGTGTCTGTCTGTCTGTCACGTTCGTACATTCTGTTGAAATAAATAAAGATATCTTCAAAAAATGTTCACCATCCGGTAGCGAAGCCATTCTAGTTTTACCATACCAAATGGCATGGCAATATCCCGACGGGAGTAAGTACTTGTATCAGTCAGACGCCAGATTTTATTGTGTGTGCTACTGTGCTTGTGTGGACAGCAACAAAAGAAAGAACAATCGAAATATTATTGTGATCTCCTTGAGAAGAGACGAACAATAGCCGAAAAAGATCAGGAAAAGTGAGTTTAGCACGTAAAGCATGGAGATCTGTCAGCACTAGAGCCGAGCTGAATACTCGGTCTGCATTTGTCTAGAGCCGAGCTGAATACTCGGTCTGCATCTGTCTGGTTACGTTGTCATGACTTAATTCAGTCCTCATTTAAGCCGTAGTCAAAGTGGACAGCTGGCTGTACTTTGTTCGTCAACATCCTTTCAGTTACAGTCGTAGTTAACTTAACCCTTTAAAGGGCACATTAAAACCGCAGAGCAGTGTATCATTAGACGACAGCACGTTGATTGGTACACTGGTTGTTGGTGGGTGGGCTGTTATATTTAGTACAGGGAGGAGGGGCCTGGGTGGGCTGTGTCTCCACCCACTCCCCTCCTTGCTGTACCAAATGTAACAGCCCACCCGTCAACGGCCAGTGTACCAATTTCATATTATTCGATGTGGCACTACAATTACCTTTGCAGTATAAAGGGTTAAATGTCACTGAGAGCTAGCTGCTTGTAAGCCACACGAGTTGAGTGCTCTGACAGTACATTAGTTGTCTGCGTGCAGTAGATGAAGTAAAAGTAAACGTGGATTTGTGTAGTGCATCATTGCGAACGCGCCTCTAATGCGCTAATGCTTCCCGTACGTCAGCATTAATCTCCGCTAGCTAGCCTTTCAGTTAGGCACCAGTGAACACTGCAAGACCTCGGATACGGGCTAGTGTATCACACGATGTACCTGTTTACTTCCCTATTTCTTCCACTGTAGATCATTTTTGTTTATCAAGCTATACAAGCTGCGTATTAAGACCTCACATTGTGAGGTAGCCTTTCACGCAAGCTCAGGTATGAATTTGCAGTGTTAATTTCCTATCAATAAATGTCTTAAAACTGAATAATTAATAATAATAATAACATCTGAAGGCATAAACATTCTGTCAGAGTAGTTTTTCTTCTACCTGCAAGTAACTGTTATGCATGTCAGTAGCATTCTTGCCAGACGTAGTGTCTCTTCAGACATTTCTTTTCTTCATATAGTCCCCTGCATGCCTTCTGTACTGGGCACATATCTGTGTCACCACGGGAAAGGGCGAGGAAAATGGCGTCTGTACATCTGAGATAACCGCTGCTTTTCGATTGCGAGCAGCAACTTTAACTTGACATTAATACATTACAGCAGTTAAATATTCTATCGTGCAAGCAGACAAAGTATTGCCAAAAATTAATGCGTTTATAGAATATTACATATGCAGGCAGGAACTTGTTTACTGCATGCATGAGCTGTAATGTAGCTGTGACATGGCATATTCCTCCGCCCAATAGCAGCCGGTCTCTCGAAGTGTCCGTCGTTGTTCCTTCTGATATATTTGATGACATTTTATTATTATTATTATTAACGAATGCTAGAGATCTGTAGTCCTCTCTCTAGCAGTTTTTGTCAGTACCTCTATGGTGCTCTGTTTTGCAACATTTATACTGCGTAAATTTGTGGTGTGGCATGGTGGTGTAACGGTCACAATGCCGGACTTGTGCTCGAGATGTCACCAGCTCGACCTGCAGCCATTACATTATCACGTAGCAACTTTGGGCAAAATGTTCAGACACACACTTGCCTCTGTTACACAACAGTATAATTTGGTTCTGGCCACAGGGTGGTGATGTTCTGTGGCTGGGAAGATAACCATGGGTCTGATAGAAAGTAGCGACTGTTTACGACCAAGTTTATACTATGGCACCTGTGGCCGGACTGACTGGAGACTGGTTCAGCACCAGCCCTAACGCTTGTATTGAATTCGAAGCTAACTTTACCTGTGTGAAATGTTTAGAGATTAAGTTAGATTAAAAAATGTGGTAGTCATTGCGTTGCCAATTGCACAATGGCTTAGAGTGCGTCTACGGAAGGAAGCATCGCGTGAGGCAAAGCAGAAATGGGACGACAGACACTGGACCGACAAGTCACTCGAAGAGATGGTTGAGCGAGATTGGAGAATTTTCAAGGAGGACTACAACATTGTTACTAAAGGTGGCCGCATCCCAGCACCACTCCGAAATTGGCCCGACGCGGAACTTCCATCAGACATCATGGATGTTATATTGAAGATTGGATACAAGGTGCTTGCTTTCGTTGTTGCTGGTGTTGCTCTATTTTGATGTGCCAATTATCCATATGGTTAAAAAAACTTGCGGCAGTTGAGTGCAGACTCTTTGTGCACTGTAAAGGGAAAAGGTAAACGTAAGTGTATTTATATAGCGCACTTTTTGTAGTACCTCACACTCAAGGTGCTCGGGTACGGATCACACAGTGTTACCTGCATATTACACCGACCTGCCTCTACCTCGTAAGCATTCACCAGATGGCGCATCCCCAGACCAAGGTTGTGGACATCTAATTGCAGCCTTCTACTCATTTATCTACCCCGAAAGGATGAAAGGCTGAGTCGGCCTGGTTGGCTGACCTACAGCGGACGGTTTACCCACATAAGTGGTCACCCGTCAGCTACAGGTCGAACGCAGGATAGCGAAAGTTCGCCTGTCAGAGACCGACGTTCTACCACAGGCCCTGTTACAGTTTGTAATAATTCAACAAATCTGGACAAATATCAAATAATTGCTATTTAATTTCAACTTGCTGTTTTGTATTTGTTTAGGAATTTCTTTGTTTCATTAATAGATGTCGACTTTCTTATGCTGTGTAAGTCTGTTGAATACTTACAACACATTGTAAATAATAATTTTACATGAGGTACAAGTAAGAGTCATAAGATAATATGGTATGTTGTTTTAATGGTTGTTTTTTGGACTGTTTATTCGTGAAGGAGCCATCGCCGATTCAAAGACAAGCCATTCCCATTGGTCTGTTGAACCGTGACGTTATTGGTGTTGCCGAGACCGGAAGTGGAAAAACGGCCGCGTTCCTGATTCCTCTTCTCGTCTGGATTCTCACACTACCAAAGATTGTCAGGTTCGGTCTTCATGTTGTAGCATTATTAACTCGTCCTGGCTACAGTCGATGAGATATTGTTTATGGTCATTTGTCTATATAACTTGTTTGTAACTTAGCAGCATTAAGTGTCCTTGCGTTAAAGTGTCAACATAGTCTGGCACCACCCTACCTGTCCAACCAACTTCAACAAGTCATTCGAATGGAGCCCAGACAGCGTCTGAGATCATCGAATTCACCAGCGCTCGTCGTACCACCTACTAGAAGGTCGTCACTGGGTGACTTAGCGTTTCTTGTCGCTGCCGCCAGGGCATGGAACAGTCTACCGTCAACAGTCACTGCTGCGTCAACCCTGTATTCATTCCGTCGAGCCCTGAAAACTTATCTATTCACCGCATCTTTCCCACCATCTTAGTTACATTTCTGAGCTAACGTAACATGTTTTTGACTACGTTAGGTGACCTTGCAGTCTTCTGACTCTACGTCACCCTAATCTGTTATTTTTACATTACATTACGGGTAAACAGTTACAGATATTGCTGTGAAGCCTTCAGCAGACGGGCAGTGGCTGTAAGATCATGTCATTAAGTTTAGTGGGTGGCAGCACCCTGCAGTAAGACATGGGGTGAGCTTTCTTGTGGCTAGTTGCACTTGTTGTTTTTGTGTATTTGGCCAACGTTAGACGGATCAGATGTAGGTGTTTTGTGTGTTATTTTGAGCGACCACAGCATTAGCTAGACCTCTAATTGCTGTCGGTGCTGAGGCCGGCACTAAGGCTTATCATTGAGCATGCCCAGCGTGTACTGCAGCCTATAGCTTGTGGTTGATACCACTAGACCACTGAGACAGGTGCATGCGTGTCTTGTGGCGTCACTGAAATTAGAGCAGTGTGTATAATTTGAGTGACCAGTTTGAATAATCAATTTTGTACACAATTTAGTTTATTATCTCAGCAGTGTTGTTTTAAGTACTTTGACCCGGGGACAGAAGAAGTCTACATAATCCAGTAATCTCAAAGACACCTTTGGGTCTGGCCTGACCTTGAGTAATCTGAGTGCGATAGACAGCTTGAACAAAACGAAGGTGCCAGTAGTAGTTAGATGCAATGCATGTCTAATTTTGATGTGAATATATTTATCACTATTGCCGTCTTGGGTTTTTCTCTGCACATCGCTAGTGAGCCTAGTTTCTCATATCTTTTGCTGACAGAAACTTTTGGAAATTTTGGAATGACGTTTATTAACAGGAATTTTTCCTGTGCAACAAACATTGTCAAAGCACTGAAGAAAATTGTCTTCAGTGTCTACAAATAATGTGGATAAACTAGTGGATCAACTAGCCTTCTCAGGAACATCATCATTGTTCATGTTCTAGAATGAGGTTTTTAAATTTGTTGACATCCTTCACAGAGTTTTATGCATTAATATGTGTTAAACTTGCCAAACGCATTACCTTCTGTACTCTGTTTTCATTGGACGTAAACATTTTCAAGGTTAATTAGATTTAGTCGTTAAGTTCCTAATTTGTTTCTATGCTGGTGAAGGTTTGAAGATGCAGAGTTGGGTCCATACGCTATAATTCTTGCACCGACGAGAGAACTTGCACAGCAGATTGAAGAGGAAGCGATTAAGTTTGGCAGCCATCTCGGTGTACGGACCGTTGCAGTCATTGGCGGTATCTCACGCGAAGAACAGGGATTTAGACTACGTCAGGGCTGTGAGGTACGAGACTATCTTGTCCATCTAGACCATGTGAGGGCTGTGGGGTATGAGACTGTATTGTCCGTCTAGAGTATGTGAGGGCTGTGAGGTACGAGACTATCTTGTCCGTCTAGACTGTGTGAGGGCTGTGGGGTATGAGACTGTATTGTCCATGTAAACTATGTCAGGGCTGAGATCTTTTGTCGTCACCAGTGGTCTGGAACAGGAACACACTTTCTGACAAACTCGTCATCTGACACAAAGCGTCATCATCATCATATTGCTGTAATGGAACAATGACACACCGCATTGAACAATACAAATCAACAGTGCATGTAGTTAAAACAGTTAACGAATAAAAGAGCATTTACAACAATCAGAAGGCATCTGAACAGCATGCATGTAATAAAATTACAGTTATCATGAAAGGACGATTTGCATGTCAGGGTGAAACTGTGAGTTCGAGGCCTAAGTTTGTATCTTTGGTTTTTAATAACTGGCACTCGGTGATGCAGTACATGATGACTGTCAGATGTTGCAGTTTGGAACAGAGATTCGTCAGCTAGGAGAAGACGTAGTCCGTATATTGTTCTTGCACAGGAATCCAGCAGGGTGGTGACATTGTAAGTTGACTGGAGATGGTTGCCCCCAAGTGCCTTGATGTTGTTGACACATTGAATGTTCTGTAAGGTTGAAGGAGCAATAACAACTTCCATTCCTTGCTGAGAATGTTATTATTTGCTTAGCATTAGGACCATTCAGTGCATCAGAGGCATTACATCAATGCTGTCATTGTATGTGGTTGATTGTAGATTGTCATTGCCACTCCAGGTCGACTCATTGATGTTCTTGACAACAAATATCTCGTCCTCCAGCGTTGCACGTACGTCATTCTCGACGAGGTTTGCTCCGTTGCAGCTCATGTCTTTTAAATTTTACCATTTTTTAAGATTATTTGTGTTCAGCCAATTTAGAAATACTTTTATGGTGTCTCAGAGTTGCTGTTTATGCATGCTTCAGCTGCTGCCATAATATCCAGTTACTTTCAGAACTTTCGAGGTTTGATTACTAAATGTTTAAACTCACAAATGTCGTCGTCGTCGTTTCTGGCATGCAAATCACGATTGCGTAGCACCATACGTGGACAGAGGGCGGTTCTGAGCCAAATCTGCTGCTTCGGGGAGTGTAAGGTGGATTTAACACTGATAGTTTTGTTTCGGAAAATTGTATTTTTGGTGTGTTGCTGAAAGCAAATAATAATATCACGATCCTGAAACTGAACTCACTTGCAATTTAGCACACAATGTTCAAATGGATGTCAGTGTGTTCTCTGTAATTTTCAGTGATTTCTGTTTACTATTATGAGTGTTACTGTACTTTACTTAGGGGGGGGCACTTTTTTTTCGGGACACAGTGTAGATGTGCTGCAGAGATATGACGAGATGTAGTGATGTTTGCGGTGTTGTCTCACAGGCAGACAAGATGATTAACATGGGTTTTGAACCGGACGTTCAGAAGATCCTGATGAATCTTCCAGTAAGTAACATGAAGCCTGACACAGACGAAGCTGAGGATGAGACAATTCTGAAACAGAACTTTGCTTCGAAGGACAAGTATCGCCAGGTAAACTGGCCGCTCGATATCAATCAAATTTGTAGCATGTAATGCCAAAAAAAAAATTCTAAATGAATCTAAGGCACTGTCGCTATGACTTAATATTTGTTGATTAATATCTCACATTGTCGAATCCTGTCCCCTGACAAAACTGAATGGCAGCTTATCTCGGCTACACTCTGCGGATGAAGACGCTGTTTCGTGGATGACCAGTTATGGCTCATGAAACGCATACGAGAAGAAGAAGAATATTTGTTGTGTCCACTACATTGACTGATGAACTCGTGGAACAGTTAAACTATTCAGTACTTTTGGTTAACCCTTGTTAGTATATATAGATTCACTTCTACTTCAGAGTTTCAACCGGTCCACAGGAAAGACGTCTGGCTCGTAAGCAGTCCCGCTGCAGCAATCCTGAATTTTTTCATAGTGGTTCTGTCTGTGTTTCATTCTGTGAGTAGATTACTGAAAAAGTAAAGAGTCAACTTCATTGAAACTTGATGTTGGCAAATGGTTATATCCATACAGAATGCAACTGCACGGCGCGTCAGATCTGGGCCAAAGATGCCTGAAAATGCGTAGATCGGCAGTCGTTGCATTCCTATGGGTTCCCACCAAATATATTTGCCATATAGCTTGTCAACCCGTTAGACAGGAATTCATGGAGAACGAGTGTGAGGCGTTGCCAGGTGTTGCCTACCCCGGAGTCCGGGACAACCGCAGCACCTTAAATACCAAAACCGGATATGATGATGAATGATGACTACCCCCAAAATCACCCCAAAACCCCATTTTGGGGGACTTTTCAGACCTATTACAGAGAGAGTTCTCTGTAAGTCGCACGTTAATGGAGCTACAAAGCTGAAACTTTACATTTATATATATGCATAGGCAGGTACTTGAGTGTGTCAAAATTTTTCCGCTAGGGGGCGTCTGGGGGGTGCAGCGCTCCCTAGTGTACTTGGGACCCCCATAATATCTCGGTAACTACTAGAGCTAGGAAGTTGAATTTAAAACTACCATTAGATATGGTAAAGTACCCACTTTATCAAAAAATTTCCGCTCGGGGTGTCTAGGGGGCGCAGGGCCCTCTCTAATGTAAAGTTGGGACCCACGGTTATCTTGGAAACAACTAGAGATAGAAAGTTGAACTTAAAAACACAATTGGCTATGGACAGATACTCATTTCAGATATAAAAATGTTTCCGCTAGGGGCGTCCAGAGGGTGCAGAGCCCCCTGATGAAAATTAGGATTCCCTCTTTATATCGGAAACTGCTAGAGCTAGAAAGCTGAAATTAAAAACACAATTAGGGGATACTCGGGCATAAGGAACCAGCTGGCATAAGGAATGACACTCATTTTCTCTGTTACTTACTAATTATTTTCACCTGCAGCTGTGTTTATGTTGTGACGTCATCAGTTCGTGTGTAAACAATGGCAAAGTTTGCTTGTGTTTTGAGTTGCCAAATATTGTGAGCTATTTCTTTCTTAACGAAAAGGTTTGTTAACATTTTACCATTATTTTTTAACAGTGACATAGTTCAGCCATATTTTTTATGTAAGAATCATAAGTTGTGCGCCATCATTAGTGGTATTCAGTAGGGTTTTTGTGAGTATACAACAGCTGATCAAGACGGCCTAACGCTTGTGTAGCCAAGCCGCTGATGTGACTCAGCATAATATGGTCAAATGCAACCAGGCAAAAGGAACCAGTTCCTTTTGCCTGGTTGCATTTGACCATGGAGGTCATTGTAGTTGGGCACAAAGCTTTCTATTAAACTAAGAATTATTTCAAGTGTACAGTTATTGTTACACAGAATTATAATACAGTGACGCTTGCAGATAAAATGACGCATTAGCGTTGATTTTTGTAAACTGTGTAGAACGTTTACTAGTACAAAAGACACACAGAAAGAGCGACTTGGGGAGAATCAGCAATGCAAGCTGCAATGTAAGCAGTGACTGAAGGAGACAAAATGTCCAATGTCCATACGAGCAGCTGCAGCAAAGTTCGATATTCCGTATCCAACTTTGCACATTATCAAAGGATCAGCAACAAAGTTGCTTGGTCGCTTTCGCCGAACATTTTCTTATGACCAGGAATCTGATTTGGTTTGCATTACTCGACCTGTCACTGCCTTTGACACGGCTAATCATCATATTCTGCTTGACCGTTTACAGTCAGCGTTCGCTATTCGTGGATCAGTATTCGACTGGATTCAGTCGTTCATCACGAATCGCTCACAGACTGTCAGCTTCGCCGGTGACGTGTCGACCGAGTCTGTTGTCACCTGCGGCGTGCCTCAAGGCAGCGTTCTGGGACCCATCCTCTTTCTTTTATTATACTTCTGATGTCACAAACATTGCATTGCGCCGTGGTCTGAACGTTCATTCATATGCCGACGATACCCATTTGTACGTCCACTGTGAAT
>Ga0209339_1001416_pt1 | contig 10288 bp, 12 predicted proteins | sample OlaalgELextract3_FD_187376 | JGI IMG/M metagenome (GOLD analysis project Ga0209339, IMG submission 187376) | Olavius algarvensis symbiont microbial communities from Tuscany, Italy - Type A ELBA extract 3 (SPAdes) (version 2) | ecosystem: Host-associated > Annelida > Digestive system >...
TTAATAGTATCAGGCATAACGACATAGTCAGGGAGACTATTCCACATGTTTACGATACGATTACTGAAAAAAAAATTCTTCCGCAGTTCGTAACTGCATCGCTTTAGGAGTAACTTATTACTATTAACTCTTGTGAAATAATTACCTGTCATATTCTTTGGTAACGTTAGAGCCACCTGTTGATCATATTTCCCTGTTAAGAGCTTGTACGTTTCTATCATATCACCTCTACTCCTCCTGTAAGTCAGAGTGGGCAGACTCACACTCAATTTCAAAAATGTTCAAAATTCCCCTACTACCGTACATTGGGAACTATTCTCCGTCTACCTCATCATCATCATCATCATAATAATCATCATCATCATCAGTTTACTACATAAGTTTGTGAAAAATATAAGAAATAATTTACCTTTAAAACTGACTAATTAAATACTACTCCAGCTTCAATGGGCTACTTATTTACATATGGTAGAAATGTGAACAAGGATTACAAGTATCGCATGTTACAAGAAGGAGCGAACATGACAGTACAACGAGATGACCATATTAAGGATTTGGGAGTTACATTCGATGAGAAATTGGACTTTGGCTTACATGTGACTGAAAAAGTTAATAAAGCCTACAGCATGTTATGGCTGATAAAGAGAAATTTCAAGAACATAGGTGCAGAGGCGTTTGTAACACTATACAAGCATCTAATAAGAACGCACCTGGAGTACAACAACTCAGTATGGTCGCAACATAAAAAGTCAGATACAGAGAAGTTTGAAAGAGTCCAGAAGAGAGCAACTAAGGTGATTCCCGGTATGCCTAAGAGTAAGATATCATACGAATTATGAGAAAACCTGCTGATAGCAAAATACGATCACTGTTGTCATCGTCTACAGTACGCCGAAACCATTTCACTACAATGTCTTGCATGAAATATGTAGTCAGAGACTTTCAGAGATCATTGGGCAATTTGTAAATTGAAAAGGAGCATGCAACCACAGCAGCACAAATACTTGATGAGGTCACAGTAAAGTTGTCACCAATTGCTATGGATTTGGGAAGTGCACATACTAGGAATTTAGAGCAGAGTACAGTGGGTAAAGCTCAAGTGAATGAATTTGTGCAAACACATCATGACAGCTCAGTCATGATCTTTACAGATGGTGCAGCGGAGACTGGAGAATAATGGATTAGGATTAGGTAGTTGTGCAGCGGTTCAAGTACCGACAGGAATTGAGAACACTGAGAAAGTAGTAACTGAAGCCTTCAGTATTCTGACAGACAATATAGAAGCAGAAGTCTGTGGCATTGCATTGGTCTTGGATATGGCAATACAGCACTATACTACTCTCAAGCCAGAAAATAAACAGTCCTGAGAAACTATATATTTTGTCAGACTGACAGACTGTAAAACGGCAATTGACCTTGTAATAAACAGACAGCAAGTAGATCGCCCATCCATGTGCTGGCTCGCATCAGGAACCACCTTCACACACTTTGCGACATAAATGTGGCTGTTACACTTGTATGGATCCCTGGACACTCCAACATACACTACAACGACCTTGCTGATGTTCGTGCCAAGATTTCAATAAAAGATGCATATGACATTTCTACAAACTCTGAACTGACAACTGATACATGTAAAAGATTGATTTCCAAGCAGTGCAACTCAGCATGGCAAACTAGATGGGACAGGTCAAGCGTTGCTAGAACTACATATGATCTGGCTCCAACAGTCGGACGAAGGTTACTGTTCCCTGATGACAGATGCTGTGTGGTCAGCTATGCAAGATTACTCCTAAACGACTCTATGCTTAAAGCTCATCGACATCGACATGGATTCGACTCGTCACAAGAGTGCGAGTGTGGGCATGGTATTGACGATGCACAACACTTCTTTCTTGAGTGCGAACGTCATAGTCATATACGAAAAGCGATGATCAATGATATAACGACGATTTGGCAAGGCATACAATGAAGGCAGTCTCAGTCTAACTGTTTCTTTTCTCTTCGCGCCATTCAATAATTGAAAGTTAACATTTCAGGAAGTACAAGAAATCTTATTGGCAGACTGGCAGTTTAGATGCTCTTCACGCTGTTTATAATATACTTTTGATTTTTTTTCTGACAGATGACACTGGTGCACCAGAGGAGACTGCTCAGTCGACTGTTACACAGCGGTTAATTACAATCAGTGTTGACCTACAAGTGGCGACCTACTACGAACTACTCACCGAGCGACTACTGACTTTGTGTTAATCTACAGTGTGGACATCTTCAGTGCTGGCACCACGTACGAACAGACGTTCCAAGAAGAAACAACATAACATATCATACCCAGATAGACTGAGGAAATTGAAACTACCAACTTTAATGTATAGAAGAGCCAGAGGCGACATGACAGAGACGTACAAGTTAGGTAAATACGATGATCAGGCATCACTGCAGTTGAAATCAAAAATGTCTTCCTTCCTTGCCGAGCGATTATAAAACAAGAGGGAATAGCTGCAAGTTGGAAGTACGGAGACGCAGATACGATTTGAGGAAGTACTCGTTCAGCAACCGTATTACTAACATGTGGAATAGTTTACCAGACAGTGTAGTATTGGCAGATACTGTTAACCAATTTAAAAATAGACTTGATAAGCACTGGGCTAACTATGCATTTTTGTATGACTATCGTGTTAACTATAATGGAACCGGAAACCTGTTTGTTGTATAGAAGAAGTGTGAAAATTTAGATGTGGACTTAGAGGCTATTGCCTGTGTCCGTAGTTTACAGTACAGTACAGTACAGTAAATGTTTGTACTGTACTATGCCGCTGCTACTACTGGCTAACATTATAATTATATATTCACCAATGACACATGATAAACTTCAAGAATGAACGATATCATATGCCAAGCATCACCTCAATGGCTGGTCCTCCAAGTGCCTGCTGCATGCCTCGGTTTTCATCTTTAGTCTGTTCACCAGCAGCAACACCAACACGGAGCGGACGACCGTTGAAGTCGTGATTATTCAGATTACGCATGGCACTTTGGGCAGTCTCAAGGTCCTGGTATTCGCAGAACCCATAGCCTTTAGGCTTGCCAGTCTCACGATCATACACAAGCCTAATATAATCAAAACCACACATTCCACAGTACAAAATGATACGAACTACATGTAACTACGTAACTATATACATTGTGAGTCATATTTACCAGACCCTTTGTATTCACTGGCATAACTGAGTCACTATGCAGTTTATTTATGCAATACCTTTCCAGGCCAAAGTGCGAGACAATGTTTATTTGCATATTCAAAAATAATTTGCTTTTTGTAGCAGCAGTTTAAAAAGACATCAGTGAAAGTGCTTCTACAGCAGTGGGATTTACCACTGAAGATGAATATTCAAATAAACGTATCATCAGTGAGTACTAAGAATGAAGTAGATCGCTATTCTAAGATGCTTCCTGACAGAGAAGAGTTCTCAGTTCTGGTATATTAAAAAGCATTTATTGGAGAAAATGACAGCAGTGGCATCACTGACTCGTGTCCAGATTGTGGTCAACCACAAACTGCCCACACAATCGCAAAGATCATAATAAAGATCTCACAATGATTTCGTGATCAGCGTCATTAGGACTTAATCTTCTGTCAAATAATATCTCGAGCAAGTTTGTCACAGCTGTTTAATTAAATGTTCATCTTCAGTGGCAAAGTCCAACGCAGAAGATGGAACTTCAGGCAAGCTATGCTCTCGCCACAGAACGTTCCATTCTGCTGATTCCTGTCGACATCAGCGTTGAAAAATCATACCAGCATTTCTGTGGCGCTATGCAGAAAGCAGCCCACCATTCCATTCCACAAGGTTTCCACTCAACATATACTCCGTGTTTGGATGAAGACTGCCAAGATTTACTGAAGCAGTACGAGGAGTCTGGTGACCCAGACATAGCTGACCATCTCATCGAGTCACTCGATGCAGCACGTCGGAATCGTTGGAAGAACTGACGTCAAAGATAACTTCACACACTCAAGCCGGAAGAGTTTGGCACTGATACGCCGGCTTGGTGCTGCTCAACAACCACCCAAGTCAACACATCCGTCAGTCAGCACCAATGCTGTTGCCATTCATCTTATCCAGGTTGCTAAAGCACTGCACGACAAGAAGTTCAAACGCCAGGTTCGTATGCAGGGCAGAACTCTTCTGCAGCAGATGTCAGACAAGCGTCTTCCTCATCCATTCACTGAAGAAGAGATTTCAGCTGCTCTGCAGAAGACGAAACCAGCGACAGCCCCAGGTTACGACAACATCCATGTGGAATTCCTGAAGAACCTGGGCCCCAAAGCTCGCACCTGGCTGCCCAAATTTTTCTCCAGAATCATGGCTACACATTCCATCCCGAAGATCTGGAGAAAGGCCAAGGTAATAGCCGTTGATAAACCTGGTAAAGATCCCAGTTTGGCAGCTAACTACAGCCCAATCTCACTGCTGAGTGTCTGTCACAAGCTCCTGGAGCGTCCTGCAGTCCAGCGCATTTCTCCCACAGTCGAAGGTTTACTCAGTCCAGACCAGGCTTGTTTCCGGAAAAGGTCGAAGCACTTGTGACCAGGTTGCTGCCCTCACCACTTTCATCGAGAATGGATTCCAGCAGAACCTAAAGACTGGCGCCATCTTTCTGGACTTAACAGCAGCATATGACACTGTCTGACAAACTGGTCTTCTTTACAAACTGAGTAAAAGCATGCCATATTGGTTCACCCGACTGGTGGGTCTGCTGCTTCGAGATCGACGTTTCAGGGTGCACATGGGCAATGACACAGTGCTTGGAGATCCAAACGTAACGGCCTTCCTCAAGGCTCTTTCCTTGCACCGGTTCTGTTCAACTTGTACTCCAATGACCTGCCAGTTACACGTGGCCGAAAATTCATTTACGCTGATGACATATGTCTCGCCATTCAAGGCCAATTCTTCAACGAACTGGGATGCAGTCTCTCGTCAGACATGGCGCGGATGTCACACTTCTGTCAACAGTGGCGACTTAAACCAAGCGCCTCCAAAACAATCAGCAGTGTGTTCCACCTGCATAATACCAGCATCACCCGTGAACTGTCAGTTTATCTGGATGGCCAGCGCCTTTGGCATGAGTGCCACCCAACCTATCTTGGGGTGGCCTAGCTGTCTTACAGAGTAACTGAGAGTACACTTGACGAAGACTGCAGGCAAGCTGAAGAACCGAAACAACTTGTTGATGAAGCTACCCGCTTCCACCTGGGGCGCTAGCGCCAACACTGTGTGGTCATCTACTCTGGCGCTTTGCTATTCAGCAGCAGAGTACTGCCCCCCAGTCTGGTCACGCTCTGCTCACACAAGTCAGGTGCAGTTGAACTCTACTATGCGTCTCATCTCTGGTACCCTCTGTTCTACACCTCTCCCATGGCTTCCAGTGCTCTCCAACATTGAACCGCCAGCCCTACGAAGGAAGGCTGCCACTAACAAGCTGGTGGAGAAAATCGTCACACATGACAGTTGGCCAATCCAGCCTGATATCCTTAGCCCACCATTGCTACGACTGACATCCAGAAAGCCGTTGTGGCTAGATTTGAAACCAGTTGACACCAAAAGTCCTCCATAACTGGAAGTCGGCTCGAGTGGTCAATTCTCACCTAGTGTGTGACCCCACAATCCGACAACCAGGTTTCGACCTCTCTCGGCAACAGTGGTCTCTGCTGAACCGTTTTCGTATGGAACAGGGACACTGTGGTGCCTGCAGAAGGAAATGGTGAATTACAAACTTGTGGCAAGAGCCAGACGATGTCTCACATCGTCGAATCCTGTCCCGACAAAACTGAATGGCGGCTTATCTCGGCTACACTCTGCGGATAGACGCTGTTTGTGGCTGACCAGTTATGGTTAATGTCACGCATATGAGAAGGAGTGGCAGATCACATTGCTGTAACGACACCTTTTACTGACGTCCGTTTTACACTGCTGCTAACAAAGCACAGCTAAAGAAACAAGAACTTAGCTATCGCGCCCTTGTAATGGCTTTGCCGTGTTACGGCGCGTTAGAAATTGTCGTGTTTGATTGATTGATTGATTGACTGATATCGCAAACAGATCGCGCGTCAGCTGCGCACACAATACGTCGAGGGCATCTATGATAACCCTGTGACCTTAAAGTCTAGGTTAAGGGTCAAGCAAGATCACTGGAAATAAAACCATTGGGTAGATCATACATGACTTACTATTAGTCGAGTTATTTGATGTTGAATGTTATTGTGACCTTAAAATGTGGGTCAGAGGTCGCTCAAGGTAATTGAAAATGGTACCATTTAAAAGCTTGGGTACAGTTTCCTATTCGCCTTTCATAGTAACTATGGCTGTATCTTTAGCAATTTCGGAGATATTCAGCATCAAAGAATGACCTGACCTTGAAATCTGGGTTTAGGGTCGTTCAAGGTCATTGAAAATGGCACGGTTCGATAGACCATGTATGACTTTCTATTCGACGTCGAGTTATTAGACGTTGAATAATATTGTGACCTTGAAAACTCGCTTATAAGTCACTCAAGGTCTTTGAAACTGGTGCCATTCGAAAGCTTGGGTGCAGTTTCCTATTCGCTTTCTATAGTAACTATGGCCGTATCTGTAGCCGATTGTGAGATATGCAGTGTCAAAGAATTGCGTGACCTTGAAAACCAGGTTCGGGGTCGTTCAAGGTCATTGAAAGTGGTGCCGATCGATAGACCACATGCGACTTTCTATTGGTTGGCCATTGTAAATATAGCTCTATCTTGTACCATATTGGGTACGGTTTCCTATTCGCCTTCTATAGTAACTGTGAACATATCTGTAGCCGTTCGTGAGATATTCAGTGTCAAAGAATGGCGTGACCTTGAAAACCAGTTAGGTTAGGGGTCGTTCAAGATGACTGAAAATGGCGCCGTTCGATAGACCATATGTGACTTTCTATTGGTCAGCCATTGTAAATATAGCTCTATCTTGTACCATTTTTGAGTTTTTTGACGTTGAATAATATTGTGACCTTGAAATCGGGGTTAGAGGTCACTCAATGTCATTGAAAGTGGTACCATTCGAAAGCTTGGGTACGGTTTCCTATTCGCCTTCTATAGTAACTGTGGCCATATTTGTAGCCGTTTGTGAGATATTCAGTGTCAAAGAATGGTGTGACCTTGAAAACCAGGTTAGGCGTCGTTCAAGGTCATTGAAAATGGCGCCGTTCGACAGACCACATGCGACTTTCTATTGGTCGGCCATAGTAACTACAGCGATATCTTCCATTGTTTGCGAGATATAGCGACTTATTGGTAGAAAATTGCGAAATTTTTATACCCCACCTGTATTTAGCACCCCGCAGGGGGTGACCCCATCGGAATTTCGGGAGGACGTTTGATGCTGGTAAAACTAGAATGATTGGGCTACCGTATGGTGAAAAACTATGACGATATGTTAAGCCGTTTTCATCTGATACCGGAACGTTACAGACAGATTTGCTATATCAATATCATGCGTCAGTATGCTGACGCGCGATAAAAATGGCACAGAAATGCAGACTTTCAACCAATAAATTGTTGTATCTTGAAAATAATTGAAGAACGGTTTATAGTTACAACAAAAGACTCATAGAAAGTCACATATCGGCTTTCCATTGGTAGCAATTTTGATGACCTTAAACAACCATAATACAACACCTTATGGGATGGGGTCCTAATCCTAAATGATCCAAGACATGTCGATACTGTCTTTTGCCGGAGCTCGCTGTGCACAAGTGATTGAAGATAAACCCATACTATCAGCAGCAGAAAATAGTACTGGATCTGTAAAAAAACTTAGATCTACTTACAGTGCATAAATTCACAGGATAAGTGACCTCTAACCCATATTTCAAGATGACTATAGGTATGGTATAGTAGGGTTTAACGTCCAACTCGACAAGATCACTACAATCTTCAATGTTAAATATATTCAGAATGTACACACACAAGACACAGCTATACTTACAATGACAGACTGACAGGATATCATGTATGATCTATCACACGATGTCATTTTCAGTGACCTTGAATATCTGATATTTCAAGTGCATCCCATTATTCGACACCGAATATCTCAGAAATGATACAAGATAGACATATAGTTACTACAGACATCTAACAGCAAGTGATACGTGCATGTATACATATTTGATTTAAAAGTTCAAAATCATATTGCAAACCATTTACTGAACTTAGCATAAACACAACAGCACATAACAGCTCATCCCAATCAGTGTTTGGTGAAAAAAAGAAGAAAACAAGTCATTTCTTTGAGATGCGATATATTAAAATGTATCTGACAAGCTCTACTGTTTCATCTCTATCTGTACGATACGATACAATACGATACGATAGTGTGTGTTTAACGTGCAGTAAAAACCTGACGGGTAGCCAGCTTAGTCTACCACACGGAACAAACAAAAAATTAAAATGCAAAACTAAAAATAAAATGATGACCAAAGATTACTATTTCCACCTACACACTTCAGTCAATGAAACTCAAATTTGTTCAGTGACCTGAAACAACTGACGACAAACTGAATTTTTAACTTTCTTTAGACAAATGCAGCGTGATCATTTTGAGTCGTAAAAACACACAGCTCAGCAATGTGTACAATGCTGCAAGAGACTACAGAAAGTAATTCTAATGAAGATGATTGATGTAAACCTTTCAAACTGAACATTATGAACAATCACTGCATCCCTAACAGTATTTGCTATGAATCTGCATCAACTGTAAAAAACTTTTTAAAAAAAGAATTCCTTTACCGAAAGCTAACTACAGGGCCCGCTTGGCAAAAAATTTCTTTCAGCTGTTCTTCTGTGGCTTCATAAGGAATATTTCCAACTAAAAAAATTACAGCACCACAAAAAATGACAAATACAATGCTTATCTCACCATTATATAACCATAAAAAACAAAATAATGCATGACAATGACTACCAGACAAAATAACAATATCGACAGTGTTTACAGTCTCCACAAAATTATACAACATTAAATTCTGCACTCACATCAAGGTTAGGGTGCATCAGAACAGTATGGCAAAAAATAAAGTGTCTGATTTAATGCTGTCTGGGTTTTCTTTGTGTTCCTTTAGATACTAGAGAAAAAAGTGTTAAATATTTTACCAACTGAAGTTGATTTAGAGGTCCCACAGAGGCACTGATTTTGAAACATTAGTAGCCTACAAGAATGCCTTTTTGTGATAATAATGACAAATTTATTTTTTAATATACTGACATCAGTAAGTGTACAAAATGCTGCATTGCTTTTTATATTAGACTCACTGTCCACATAGACAAGATACTGGCTAGTCAAATGTTACTAAGTAAAAATTTAATTAAATATCTTCTTAATTCTTTAAAAAATATCAGAATAAGAAAAGTGAGTATTAGCACTTACTCAATTAGTGTTTCTGGATTAGTGTAGTGTAATGTTTTGTCCAGTTTTGTGTTAATCTACTGCTTTACTCATAGATTTGGCTTTGTTTTGCAATCATGTTCCACGACCTATAGAACATTCTGAAAGTGCTTGTCAGATCTGCCTATGTCAACGGAATCTGTCACTAGTCTGACACCTCATTTAGCACCATCATTTACTACATTCACTGCTGCAACATTACGCACACTGGAAATGTGTGCCGCCCTGGTGTCCCACTCAGTCACAGGCAGTAGACCTGCAAGCAGGACACAGTGAACCACGAGTCCACCAAGTCCACTACAACAAAGTCACACAGCCATGATGACAAGTTGATCACAGATGGAAAGTGGAAACTATGGTTTGCTTCGTCCAGATCCGAAGCGATTTTGTGGAGACTGCAACTTGCTGGTTGCCTCTACTTCAAGTAAGGCTTCAGCAAGAGCTTGGCGCTCTGATATAGGCACTCGTGAACTAAATAATGCAAGTGGAAGCAGTTCAGCTGTGAGGTACCAGTGATGCCAATTGCCAACTGAATGCTCGAGTTGCTGATTGGGAAATATTGTTGTCAGCAGCTCATACTGTAGCAGTCGGTTGAAGAGCTGCGGGTGGCGCATCAACAGCTTGCTTACAAGGAAGCCACCACATGCCATACGCATGAGTAACAAATGTGGCAAATGCACGAAGCTATGGCACCTGATGGCGACTTGGAATTGTTCCTGATGGTAGTTGTCCACTGCTGGTGACAGCAAATGCAATTTTCAAACCATACATATAGATCCACTTTGCCATCCATCTTGCCTTGTGTAGTGCACCCAGACACT
>Ga0209339_1001417_pt1 | contig 10286 bp, 8 predicted proteins | sample OlaalgELextract3_FD_187376 | JGI IMG/M metagenome (GOLD analysis project Ga0209339, IMG submission 187376) | Olavius algarvensis symbiont microbial communities from Tuscany, Italy - Type A ELBA extract 3 (SPAdes) (version 2) | ecosystem: Host-associated > Annelida > Digestive system >...
AGTGGGGGGATTCGGACCTCCGTCTAATACATGGTCACTGTTGTCCAGGGCAAGGTGTGTGCCAAAAATCATCCCGATCGCTTAAGCCGTTTGGCCACAATACACCAACGTTACAGACGGACGGACAGACGGACGGACGGACGGATTTCCTATGGCATAGGCCTGACCTAACGGTCGGCCAAAAATACACCAAGAAAAATAACCATCGTTACAGAGAAGTGCAGTGGTGCCCTCTGGTGAATCCGCATATATATGACACAATGCCCTATCTCGTAATGTTAAGCAAAGTGGAAAAGTGATCCTGCCATCCTGGATCAACATTCGGAATCCGATCAACACCAGAATTTAACTATGCACTTCTACAGGTTCAGCCCTTACCCACGCCTGCCAAGATATCCATCAACACATTCACCAGTAATCATGTGCACAGAGGGACGGACAGAAAGACATAAACACATAATATCTGCTACGACGCAGAGGTAATCATGTCATATGATACTGCGCAGCAAAAAGCAGAAAGAAAATAAAAGCAATATAAGCACAAAAAGGATCACAATGGAGAACAAACAGTGCAACAAAAATACTATTTAAACTCATACAGGCATCTTAATACAAAACTTTTACGACTCAGCTCATGATAACGAGGTAATTCAAAACGGTGACCCTTGGGACAATGTTTCACACTGTAATTCGTGGCAGGTGGCAATAAAGAATGAAAGCAGTGAACTTGGCCACACATTTCAGCAAACAGTCGTTTATCAGCTGTGGAAGTTAGAGTTTCCAGTTGTATTAGTTCACACGAAAAACCGCACCAATAAATTTAAAAAAACGATTAATCTGTCCAATTTGCTCACGACTGAGAAAACCATAACCGCAGACAAATATGTCTTTATTTAGCCAATTATCCAGTATCCAAGCCCAACAATAGAACCGTTCTGACCTTTCAAATACGTTAGCACAGAGTTAAAAAGTCATTAACGACATGCATAGAGATACAGCAGGGTTTAACGTCGCACTCAACACATTATAAGTCATTTTGGAGACGATCTTCCCTGCCAATCACTTAACTGCTACTAGCAAAACAAATACAGCTACCACACACAACCTAAACAACTATTAATGAAAACTACAAGCGTACACAAAATGAAAAATCCTAACGAAACTAAAGCCTATACAACACCGGCCCACTAACCATGCTGCATCAGCTACTGTTGCTATTACTATTTCTGCTGGAATATGAAATACATCTGTACCTGTATTACTGTTGATAATTGAAATATTATATTTTCTCATCAGGCTGCAAGTACCATACACTAACAACAGTTAGCAATTACTCTGAAACACTCAACATCTCCATTATTTACGTGACTGAACTCAGAATAAAACCATAAAAAGTTGAAGACAAACAATAAAGGTTTCGTGCATCACTGAAACACTGACATAGACAGAATATAAAAATATAAAAATATATTCGCTAAGGATAGGTAGATGGAACAAGTCCGTCATGCAAGACTGACGCGATTTATTCCCAAAAATCCCAACGGCTTAATGCAACGGTGCTGCCACCTAGGCAACAAACATGAAATAATTGCCGCCACAGAGAAGCACTGTCGACTACTGTTGTCGAAAACCACATTCTTGGCTTCTGTAGCAGATAGAGACAGACAGACAGACAAACTTAAGATCCTCCATTACGATGGAGGAGATAAAAAATTACCTTCAGTGCTTACACAGTTGCTTGAGAATCTAAAATGGTGGTAACATACCACTCCAGCAATAGCTGAGTTTGCTTTACATCTTAAAACAGACAGACTAAGAAAGACAGACAGACAGACAGACAGAGGACAACTGTAGCCTCATATTGGATGAGGGCAAAATTAACTGCCAGTAGGCTCGACATACAGAGACAATGGGTCATTTCAATTTTTGCATTAGTCCTTTTGCTCCGTGGAATCGCTACTAATACTCACAGGCCTCAAGGTAACAAATTTAGATTAATTATCCTGAGCATTTACATGTCCTCAAATACTTATTACTACTGCTAAAGGAGAAAGGAGTGATGCAGACGACTAACTACGAAAGTTTTGTGAAAATGGCACGGCTAGACGTCTGCGAGCCAATTTGTCTGCATAACTGCTTTCTGCTCAAGTGTAATAGTAATAAATAACAAATATTTGAGGACATGTAAATACCGATGATAAGTACTCCTTGAGGCCTGTGAGTATTAGTAGCGACGATTCCGCTGAGCGAAAGGACTAATCCAAAAAGTGAAATGACCCGACGTGTGCAGTGTGTACAATAGTTCAACTGGTGCATCAATAAGTGTTTACCGAGACAAGTTCATCTGTTCCAGTTCAACAACAGGCCGCATACGACTCTGTGTTTCACTTGTGGTAACTGTAGCATTTGTCACAAAGTTCACTGGACTGACCATGAAATCCTAATACAAAACAATCAGACAATAAATCTGTAATTTACATTGCAGTTTTTATACATACCATACATAGTAACAGCATCACAGCATTCCTCTCTCAATCACAAATAATCAGATACTGAAATGCCTAATCTAATTTTTAGATTTCATGCAGTGCCGAAGCACTCTTTTCTCAATCAAGAAATTCTATACCTCTTTTTCTCACCCAGCAAGCTTTGGTTCGCTGCCTGTTTATGACTCACAAGAAAATGTATAGAAAACTACACAGTTGTTGCCAGTGCACTCTGCATCATTCTGGTAATGTTGACTGTTACAGCAAACACATAAACTTGGACCATATCTATTTTTATGGCAGCCGGTACCAAAAGAATCCAGTACTTCAGTGAAAATTCCCCGCCTCTCCGGACAGTTATGGTCAGTTTTCAAATAGATGCTTACAATAGCAGATCGGCAATCTACCATTAGCATGCACAAAACTCATAGAAGTAGATCACGTGTCATTTAGGGTCAGAACCCCACCTCATGGTTTGTTTAGGGCCAGGAGCATGGGTTCGTTAGAGTTTAAAGTTTTCATATGGTAATCCTCCGGTTTAGCGTCCCAAATTCCTCAGCCCTGTATCAACTGTCCTATGTCAACAGCCCCATTGCCAATAGCAAAAACAGCAATATGCCAATCACTTATGGAAGAAACTGTGCCAAATACTGCTCATAATTGTCGTAATACAAACACATTATGCGCTCATCACGTAAACACTACCAAGAATATGTATTCTCGGTTACACAACGTTGGAAATTGGTGATGTGCGACAGTCAAATTTTCGTTGACGTTTAACGTCTAGCTCTCGTCTCTCGGAGTCTGAGATCCTACAGATGCGACGTTACATGCAAATTCAGTGTCACGGCTTGTAGTACAAGCTGTTGTTACAGCTGGTACGGTAGTACCAGCATACCAGCTGTTGTAAAAGCCAGTAGCCAAGGTAATGGGAAAGGGCAAATGTGGACCCCATGGGGCTCCGAAACCCCTGAACAGATTTCGATTAAACTGGGAATATATAACTACGTCGTGGGTGTCACCACACACGCAAATCCATGTGGCGCTGCCACAACGTGGGTGCTATGCAGCTATGCACTGTTAGGTGCACAACTTAGTTGGCTACCGGCCAGAGTGTGTGTTGTTTATTAGCATGCATTGTGGGATTTCCCAGGCGTCAGGCGAACGTAGTGCTAGTGATGCCAGGTTATATGAGCATGCTCATATAACCCCAAATTGTCACATGCTCATATTACCCGTTACAAGCCTACGATATTGAATGGCCTGTTGTGTATTTTTAGATGCCGAGAAATTACAAATGTCTAGCTTTGCTACGCCTTGTTACAATAACTGAGAAATATTTCATGATATTTTTCATGGCAAAAACTCCCATGAAATTTTACATCTGTTTGGAGACGCATCGCAATAATTGAAGTCAATTTAAATATCGCCGTATGTGACGACTTCAGTACGGTATAATACGCGTAAATGTTCCACATAGCGAACTACATTACCTGCATTTGTTCAACGACTTGTGGTATCTGTTCCCGGTAGGTAAGTTCGTTAAACTGCCTGCTAAGCGCCAGGAATATCACCCGCACGATAGGAATACGATACGATAATCGCTGATTCCCGTAGCCGGAAATACGATATTGCATTTTGCACCTAGAGATGCACGATGAAATATTTCGCTATAAAATTTCACGACAATTTTGGAATACTTCAAGACCTCTTTTTCGACAGATTTCCTTAAAGTTTTAATTTCAATTATTAAGTGACTTAAAACTTTGTAGAACATGATGAAAGTATATCAAGTATAGGAGATACATATGCTATTCATGCCAAACAACAAATACTTAATTACCCTTAACTGGTTTATTTACATAGTTGCATTGAAATATACATGTAGCCTGCATAAGTAGTTGGATAGAATATTAACAGTGAAATTGCTGAAATACTGACGAAATATTTTATGAAATATCTCATGAAATATTGCAAGTCATAAAATTACAGGAAATTGTACATCTCTATAATTGCACCACACTGACGATGAGGTCACGTATGACGTAGACCTATTTGTCCCTGTCCTTCTTTTATTGTTGTATTGTTGTGGAATTTTGTCGACATGTCGAACTTCACACTTATGTCGCTGCCGAATGAGATTCTAGACCTCATAATGAGACACTGTGACTACGATGCTCTGAAAACGTTGACCAAAGTATAGCCCTTAATTGTATAAGCAGTCAATGTTAAGCATTAAGACTATAAAACAAGAGGCGTCATGGGGAAAATTAGGGATTGCTCTAAATTCGCGGAAATCGGTTAACTGCCTTTGTTACTAGTGGCCGGAGACATATACATCAATATTGCATAAATATTACATAACAGTCGTTAATTATTGTAACTACACATTTTTATCACATATTAACAAGACTTGACTCGGTCGAATTGACCCAATTCAGTTTCTAATGTCAGGGGGCTTAGCCCCCTTACCCCCCCCCCACCAGGGGCTCTGCCCCTGGACCCAGCTGGGGCTCAGCCCTCAGACCCCGTTGCAGTAGGCCCCTAGTACAACGGGGGTCTGAGGGCTGAGCCCACAGCGTTTATTTTCTAGGCCTATTTAGTGTTGTGTGTGTGCTCGTTAGCCTAGATTTTTACGGACCACAATAAAAATTCCTATCATCGGATGTCATATTTTAAGGCTAAAATGCACCAAAGTCGATTTCTTCTGGGGCTCTGCTCCAGACCCCGCTGGGGGAGCTTACAGCGCTCCCCAGACCTCCTAGGTGGATTCCCTACTTCTAAGGGAGGGGAGGAGGGAGATGAGGGGAGGGAGGCGAAGAAAGGGGATGGAAGGGGGAAGGAAAGGGGAAGGGAAAGGCTTTCCGGTTGCAACAATTTTCCATTTACACCCCTGACTACAGCTAGAGCCTATCTGGACGCATTTTAACCGTGGATTAAGTACTATTAAGTAGGCCTACATGGAATTAAAACCCGATTAAGGTTATTTGGAGAATAATTTGCAGTGGAAAAACTGGCCCTAAGAGAAATACCAAGCTATTAATTAAACGCTACAATCCACGTAGAAATTAACTGTTTAGGTGAACACACGTCTGGCACACGTGGCAGAAGTCAGGCAGCAGTGTGCTCTGGACGCTGTCAACGGCAAGCTGCTGCGAGTGCAGATGCTGCCGATATTTCAATTGCCACGATGGTCGCTGTTACTGCAGGATCCAGTGGACGCTATGCGCCAACATAGACCAGTTGTCCGCGAAGTTCCAGGACAGGTAGGCCTACAACTTGTTATGCCTGGTTTCCACCATTACGTAGTCGCTTCGGTATCCGTTGAACATGACGCGTGAATACAGTAAAAAAAACAGCATATTGCAATGTCAGATAGCGAAAAACACACAATACGATATGTCTTTGACTGTTTGCAGCTGCTCCCGTCGCTGGAGAAACTGCTCGACGACATGCTTCAAAACGGACGGCCGACCGCAAAGCAGTCCGACGACTACGATCGTCTGATCGCAGTCGGCGGCTGCCTCGAAGAAATGTGTTTCTGTGCAGCCTGCGTGTTAAGTCGTGCACAGGATCCGGACAGGCAGCTGCCAGTATACAACGCTGCCTGGCGTATCTGGTCCTTTATAACGCTGCCGTAAATTGAATGACACTGTTGTAAGTAGTTGACCGTTGACTGTTGTAGTTGACCGTAACCAGCCGTAGGCCTAACTGGACAAGTAGCGTGATTGACAACTTGCAGTCAGCAGCTCGAGCACGCAGCGCTGCCATAACGCGTGATTTGTTGAGACTAAGCCCTGTAGAAGCTTGACTGGAAGTCACCAATATGATGAGACAGAAAGTTTTTAAAAACACAAATTATTCACTTAGACTAAATAATTATATGGCTTTGTAATAGGCTGTGAAGCTGCGTTCATGATGTTAACTCGTCAGCTTGCTAACATACCAGTAGGCCTATAGCCAGTGCAGTGACTAATGTATGCATCACGTGAACGTAATACGACTATCAGTTTGAATATAACTTGTCAGCATTCGGGTAATGACTGTGATGTGTTGGCCAAACACTAAAGCACAATCGGTTCGGTTACATTATACATGTATATATGTATATGGCGTTCTTAGTTCACACACATTACAACTGCCAAATAACAAACTCCTGTGATCATTTAACGATATAGTCTTTAGCAACAGTGCTCAAGTCTAAAAAAAGTAAAAGGCAGTGTATAGCAGTTAGTCCAAAGCACCTCACCGCTACGGGAGCCTGCATGTCATATGGGATCACACAGAGTTACCTGCCACCCGACAGAGGCAGCGTCTCCCGCCCTTACCCCGGCCGATTCGGCCGGGGTACTCGATTTATCCACCAATTAAGGATGAAAGGCTGAGTAGACCTGAAAAAGGCTGAGTAGACCTGAAAAAGGCTAACTCGTCTGTATAATGCCGTCCACCAATTTTCGGACATAATAAGGCGTAGGCCTATATAGCGTTTCAAACAGCAAAAGTGACCTTGACATCGACACCTATAACCACGTTTCGGTAATGCAGGCATTTTCCTGCTATCATTTGCCCACCTCAAATAATTGCTTGCCGAAACAACGGTAACAGTTTAGCCCATCACTGCTCCGTTGAAGTTAGTGTGGATTCGGAATTCGGCAAGTGCGACATGGCTGGACGACAGAGAGCTCCTCGCGAGATTGTTCCTCTGAACCAGGTCTTGCCACGGCAGGTGTGTTCTACTTCAGTTATTCATAATGTTGCGGAAATAGGATAATGCGTAACTTTATAACAGTGTTAGGCATTTACGTTTGCCAAAGAAATCGGTCTGCCGTTTGCACGTGCACAGCTTCAACGAAGTTATTGACGTCCGACGTGACGTCATCGCTGCAACTGCTACTCTTCGGGTTGCGCGAATCCTTAAAAGACATCCAGTAATCTAGTAATTGATATAATCCAGTGTGTTACAGCCAAGGGCGCCGGAAGCTATCTGGCAGGTATGGCGGTCGCCATACCAATCCTGAACGTTGATGGGCGGCGCCATACCAATAATTTCAGTAAAATTTCTTAAAATGTTAAGAATATTAATTTCAAAGTGTAACAACTTCCGGTATTTTTGCCGGTATAGTTCCTCGTCGTTTAAACTTTTTTGAGACACAAATAAATGTAATGAGAAACTGTGTAAAAAAAATAAATATGGCAGAAAGAGTCGTACAAACCTGTTGCTGTTGCTGTGCGCCTATACGTTCCACCCCCTATGTTGTAACTTGTAACATATTTGTGTTATATTGTTCGTGGCAGACCCAGACCCCAATTTAAGGGGGCCTACTTCTCTGCCAACCTGCTTACTGTTGACTCACGTCGTGTTGTGCCAGCGCGTTAGAAGCGTGATCACGAGGACGCGCTATATAAATGTCCCGACTACTTACTTACAGTAATCATTACTATAGCCTACTATAGGTTGCCCAAATTTTGGTCCTGACTGGCCTTTACTTTTTAAAGTGCACGAGATTTGATCAATTGATTCTCAGGAAAATCATTAAAATTGTTGCCACCAGATGCCACATTTTAACGCTAAAATGCACCTGTACGTACAGTTCACTGAAACAAAGTAACTAAACCACTTATTTGGTAAGTAATTGTTCTTTTGTATGATCACAATCAAGTATATCCTACTAAACAGATATACTTTACTGTAAACGTTTTAAGTCGCTTACTAATGAAAATTAAAACTTCCGCGCAATATTTCAAACAATGGGTCTGTGTGATTAAGCACAAAAACAAGCTAAAGTAACCACGTAATCGAAGATAATTTTCCAACATTAATCGAGTACAAAAAGTAGTACTCAGCAACAGCCGCATTTATTACCGGTTGTCTCGCCGATAATTTACCGCACCGTGGGTTGGACGCAAAATTCTTTGTTGCAGATAATGAGACAAGAGCGATGGAAGTTGACGCAGCTCATTCCTCAGCTGCAGTCCACGGACGACTGCATGCAGTGGCTGGCAAAGAGGACACTCATGAGGAACACAGTCACATGCGGTGTCTGCGCGCAGCCAGCGTCACTGGTCGCTTACAACGAAGGACTGGACGGCAAGCGGTGGTCATGTCGCGGATGCAACTGGCGACAAAGCATTCGTCAGGGTTCCTTTTTTTCAGGAAGCCATCTGACCCTGCAAGAAATTATCTTGTTAATGTACTTCTGGGCGCATGACGCACCACAGACAACCATGGCTCACGAGACCGGCATCGAGAGGGACGAAACAATTGTTGACTGGTGCAATTTTTGTCGAGATATATGTGAAACGTGGGTGGAGGAAAATGGGGAGGAAATTGGGGGGATGACTGACCAGGGAGAAGCAATCGTCGTGGAAATTGATGAGACGAAATATTTTCGTCGTAAATACCACCGGGGGCAATGGCGGGAAGGGCATTGGGTGTTTGGTGGCATAGAGCGTGGAACAGGTAGGTGCTTTCTTGTGGAAGTACCTAACCGAACAGCCAAATTGAAAAACGCATTCTGCCAGGCAGCCACATCGTATCTGACGGTTGGGCTTCATGTGCGCAAATCGACAGAATACGCGGTGGCATATACACGCATTCAGTCGTTGTCCATGAGGACAACTTTGTGGACCATGACGACCCCGACACACATACACAAAACGTGGAGAACATGTGGATGCGGGCCAAAAGAAAACTTAGACGTCAATTCGGCACCAGCCGGGAATTGTTCCCTTCCTACCTCCATGAATTCGTTTGGCGAAACGCCATGAAGGGCCGCGACATGTTCTCCGCGTTTTGTGGATGTGTGTCGGACACCTATGTCGTGTAGGCATACATCGTAAATCGTGGACAATGTTGTAGCTATAGGCTGGTTACATGCCACGGCATACTACTGAGGCCACCCAGCCTATAGGCTATATATGTAAATAGTGTTATTTTGACATTTTCCCCTGTTTCTCTTAATTTTTATGTTAAATTTTTTACAATGGACAGTGTTGTAGCTAGGCTGGATAAATGTTATTTTATATGAGTGCTCAAATAGCCTGCTTCCAATTTTGTTATAGTAGTTCGTAATATTCAAGGACGTTCGAGAACCAGCTTCGTCCTATAGCTAATAGCTGGTACTCGACTGGCCTTGGTAATATTGTTTCTATAAATAGCACTGCTTTACTTATTTGTCGTTGTAACGATGACATTATCTCAATACACCTATTTGTCCTTAACTACTGCTGAACATTTCAAATCACAAGCCCCGTTAGCCGGAATCTGGGACTTGATTAGACGGTCATTACGTAGTACCGCGTCGTTGACCTGTGAACCTGCAGGCAGCTCTGCACACATTGCACTAACGTGTCCTCTGCGATTACATACATAGTTGAGATCGGCGTCGGCCTCCCTGCCACATTTCAGACAGCGAACAGGAGGTTCGCGATATCCAGCATTTTTCAACCGTGAAAGTTTGACGTTGTGTCGACCAGCCTCTATTCACGGGTGTACTTCGGTAGAAAGATGGTTGGGATTGTCCACGATGCTGTCTTACTACCAATTTCATCTAACCTTTGCCCACTTTTGAGATACTTTCGCCATCTATGTACTTTTTAAATCTAGAAAATTGGGAAATCCTGAATTTCTGCATAGGCCGGCATTTAACAGCACGCAGTAAGACGTTAAACGTCAACGAAAATTTGACTGTCGCACATCACCAATTTCCAACGTTGTGTAACCGAGAATACATATTCTTGGTAGTGTTTACGTGATGAGGAATTTGGGACGCTAAACCGGAGGATTACCTAATCCGGTAT
>Ga0209339_1001418_pt1 | contig 10284 bp, 8 predicted proteins | sample OlaalgELextract3_FD_187376 | JGI IMG/M metagenome (GOLD analysis project Ga0209339, IMG submission 187376) | Olavius algarvensis symbiont microbial communities from Tuscany, Italy - Type A ELBA extract 3 (SPAdes) (version 2) | ecosystem: Host-associated > Annelida > Digestive system >...
CTGTCAGCATTGTGTACTATTACAAGAGGTCAAAGTAATTTGACAAAAAGTGCCTCACGGGGGGCCCATTCCCCGGTTATGGGTCACCCCAGGGGGTCGAAAGTTGTACCATTGAATTCCTGGGGTAGGGTTTCCTATTAGTGTTCCATAGTAACTGTAAGCCTAGGATGCACCGTTTGGCCACAGTGCACGCGCGTGACAACCAACGACCAACCAACGACGTCACGACACAGCCTATCTCAATAAGCACCTCTTTTACTAACGTAAAGTGAGGCGCTTAAAAACAGTAGGCTTACTTTTTTCTGGACACAGTGTATATGCAGATTGAGCCGAAGTTATACATTGGGTTATGACCAAGTAGGTTGATGCTTTGTGCCAACATCGACTACTTACGATTATTGTGTCATTGATGGCATATATGTTTTTCAGTGACTTGCCGTCGTGGGCCTATAACGGCATCCTGAATGAGAGTGTTCCGTTCACAATTAATGATGTGAATGAGTGGGTGTGTTGTCAGTTGTTGTATGCCCTTGCACTTAATTGACACTAATGCAGTTCACTCCTTTGTTGTTTTGTTGATGCTAAAATTTAATATGAAGTTGTTAATAATGATGACATTATTAATAATATTGGGATAGCTGTTTAAAAAAAATGTTAATACTAATGTTGCTGCACCAAATACGTTATTATTGTTATTACTTTATTGTTCATATGTTGTATAAGGACAGTTATTAATTTATAATTTTTATTGCCTTGCTACATTTTTTTTCTACAGCTGTTTTATTTATATTTATTAAACCGCATCCGTTCAGTTGTGTATGTCGACTGTTTATAAACGAATATGATGATGATGATGAAGTTTGCTATTCTCGTAATAGCAGACTTATTTGGTGCATTCTAAGGCATTTTTAACAGTTTGTATTACATCCTATCTCTGTGTGTGCTACTGAACTGTTGTCAGCCGAAACTAAGTAAGGCCAAGCAAAGTCCCATCGGGTACACACTCTGCTTGCCCTGCTAGCTGGTTTATTGATGTGAACACGCATGTCTATGGCTTGTGACTTGTGTGGTCAGAAAAAAATTGATAGGACCAAGGGATGCCGCTGCCAGGTCTGCCAGTGCCTCAATGATGAAGTTATATTAACAGCTCAAATATGGTGGAAGTAGGCTACAACCATTTACTGCAGCAATGCAGGGCTTAACGTGGCCATCCTTTATTCTGATGCTGTTTTCTTTTTGAGACGTAGTTTGTGAATGGTCGTATTTACTCTGTGTCACAGCTCGTAGTCTGTTTTGTTTGTTGCTGTTGTCTTTAATAACATCTTTTATGATTATGTTCACGTTCTGGTTTGGTTGTTTATTCTCAGTTTCTGTTTCTGTCGTTAATATAATTTTAAGAATATTAGCACCTTTTGCATATATGTTATGCAACTGATTCTGCATATAATTATGTTTTTTAGTCATAATATTTTATTTTGTTTTGCTGTTAAGGGTAAGGGACTGTGCTGGCTGCTGGCTTTGAGTGTTTTAGTAGTAATATAATAGAGCAGAGTTAGGAGTTATTGAGCGCATTACCTGTGCCACATGTTGCCTTCGTCTTTGACAAATTTGCCACACTTCTACCGAAATAAAATAGAATATACTATCTCTAATATCTAGGCCCATTGCAGTTATGTTTAGTTTTGCTTGTACCAGCCAAGTGATTGGTTTGAAAGACCAGTTATTTCCATCAGTCACGTAATTGGCTGGCAAAGTCGTCTCTGAAATGACCTGTAATATGTTTAGTGGTATATCAAACCCTACTGTACCTACAATATATTACTCTAATACTAATGACATCCAGGAAGCCGCTGTGGCTGGACTTGCAACCAGTTGACATCAAAAGTCAATGAAGGCATAACTGGAAGTCGGCTCAGGTGGTCAACTCTCACCTAGTGTGCGACCTCACAATCCGGCAACCAGGTTTTGACCTCCCTCGGCAACAGTGGTCTCTACTGAACCGTTTTCACACGGAACAGGGACACTGCAGAAGGAAATGGCGACTTACAGACACTGATCTGTGTTCTTGTGGCGAGACCCAGACGATGTCACACATTGTCGAATCTTGTCCCCTGACAAAACTGAATGGCAGCTTATCTCGGCTACAGTCTGCATATCAAGATGCTGTTTCATGGCTGACCAGTTATGGTTCATGACATGTATACGAGAAGAAGAAGACTAATGTCTAGATGCATGTGTGTAATATACTGGACATTTGTCATGGGGACAGTTGCGGCGCTTGCATCACAGTTTTCAATGTTTTTGCTGGACTGGATCGGGCTTCGATCTTGCTCGGTGTTGCTGTCTATCTTTTCAGCACCTCTGTATCGTCGGTCTTTATGGTGCTATATATATATTTAGTGTTTTTAGTACATCCTTTACCTTACCTTTTGGTGAGGTGGGATTGGCCCTTGACCTGGTTGACTAACCATGTCCTTCAGGGCTATGACACTGTTGGTTGGGTCATCTGACCCATAAAATCTTCCACAAAATGACTCTAATGTGTCGAATGGGACGTTGCTACTATACTATTTGACTATACTACTACCATGTTTTGGTTGTTGCTGTTGTCTTTAATAACATCTTTTATGAGTATGTTCAGTTGTTCACATTCTGGTTTGGTTGTTTATTCTCAGTTTCTTTTTCTGTCGTTAATATAATTTTAAGAATATTAGCACCTTTTGCATATATGTTATGCAACTCATTCTGCATATAATTATGTTTTTTTGTCACAATATCTTATTTTGTTTTGCTGATAAGGGTAAGGGACTGTGCTGGCTGCTGGCTTTCAGTGTTTTAGTAGTAATATAATAGAGCAGCAGAGTTGAGTTATTGAGACCTACATTACCTATGCTACATGTTGCCTTCGTCTTTGACAAATTTGCCACACTTCTACCGAAATAAAATAGAATATACTATCTCTAATATCTAGACCCATTGCAGTTATGTTTAGTTTTGCTTGTACCAGCCAAGTGATTGGTTTGAAAGACCAGTTATTTCCATCAGTCACGCAATTGGCTGGGAATTTTCATCTCTGAAATGACCTGTAATATTATTAGTTAAATTCATCAAACACAACCAAAATTATTACGTAAAAACTTGACATTTCGACCTCTATCAGAGGCCTTCATCAGAAGAAGCTGGTACTCAGTTCTTCCGATTTTGACACAACGTGAAGACGCCGTGTCAAGAAAGCGGTTGTATGCGTGGCTCAGTTGGTAGCTGCCCTCATCGCGGTTCATGGCCTGTTGTCCTTCCTTTCTGATGAAGGCCTCTGATAGAGGTCAAAACGTCAAGTTTTAGGTAATAATTTTGGTTGTGTTTGATGAATTTAACTAATAGTTAACTTCCAACCAGATGAATCTATTCAGCAAGACCTGTAATATGTTTAGTGGGATATCAAACCCTATTGTACCTACACTACGCTACTCTAATACTAATGTCTAGATACATGAGTGTAATATACTAGACATTTGTAGTTATTGCGTCGCTTGCATCACAGTTTTCAATGTTTTTGCTTGACTGGATCGGGCTTTGATCTGTATCGTTGGTCTTTATGGTGCTATATATATTTAGTGTTTTGTAGTACATTCTTTACGTTATATTTTAGTGAGGTGGGATTTGGCCCTTGAGCTGGTTGACTAACCATGTAAAGTACGTAGATTTATATGGCACATCGTCGTGAAGCATCTCTAATGCGCTACTGCTTCCCGTAAGTCTGTGCTGATCTCCACAAGCCAACCCAACGGCCAGGCACCAGCGAACACTGCGAGACCACGTCATACGGGTTGGTGTATCATGCGATATGGCTGTTTACTTCCCCGGCTTTTCGGGTACTCATTCCAGCCTGGCAGGCTCAAGCTGAGTAGGCCTGGGTGCCTGGTTCCGCGCCGAGGTGGTTTACCCGTCTCCGAAGCACTAACCGGGCCTAGCGTAGAGTAACTACGTTGATCAGCCGGAACGTGTTGCAGCTACACTAAACTGGTATGTTTTTCCTGGCATAAAATGGAAGATGTAGCCTAACGTTGATATACGATATTTTGTTTTTCCAGGGAGTCGACAGTGGTCTTGGACAACACGATCCTGACGCTGGGACACATTGCGGTGACGTTGAAAGACACGCCTCGTACAGTAGAGTCTGTGCTACAGATTTTCCAGCAGCGGTTCTGTACTCCGCCATCGCCCATTGACGTTCTCATTGTCGACCAGCTCGGCTGCTTGATCATCGCTGACTGTGTACTCGTCATTTCTTATATTTATGCTAAACCTGCATCGCCTTATTGACAAAAATAATAATCATAACAAGTCGAGTGCGACCGCCTAACAGCGGTCGCATCGCCTCGCCACGTAGTGGGCTGCCATCTAGCGAATAATAGCATAAAATCACCCACACAGCATGCAAATACGTGAATGCGCTTTCTCCCCCAATTGCTGGGGAATGGGTGGGGGTTGAGGGTTGGGGTGGAAATGGGCACCTATTGGAGGCCTACAGTACCGAACCGACATGCAAGCCCCAAAGTACGATGTGCAGTTTCTGAGATCTGAGGCATTACGCAGTAGCAGTAGTAGCAGCAGTAGCAGGACGCGGCAAATTAAAGAATGTTAGGTAACAATAACAGTTGGTACCATAGGTGCAAGATCTAATGCAATATCTCCAGCATGGTATTATGAAATTAAGTAAGTAGCACTAAATTTTGTCACGTGCAACATCTTCATAAGTGAAGATTAAAGTATCATTTTGGTTTAAGTGATATTTATCCAAATGGCAATGTAAATAATGTTGGTGCAATCAGCCCTCAAACCCGGTTTTAAACTCACTTTTGAACCGAGTTTTAAACCAAAGTTAGTCTCAGCATTGTTTTAAAACCGCATTTTAGGGTCTAGATTAAGTCCTTGGTTTAAAACTTAAGTTTAAGCACAGCCCTGTGCAGGCCGAGGATATGTAGCATAGGCCCAATCTGTTTTCTGGTCGGATGGCATAAAAAGTGACCGAAATCAGGCTTTACTTTCATTAAGTTTAATGTTGCATATGTTAATAGTTTTCATTAATTGTTGTTTTGGTTTTTTGCATTGTCATTTGGTTGTATTTACATTTTTGCTGGTACCAGCTTAGAAGTGGCTTAGAGGTCACTCAAGGTCATTGAAACTGGTGCCATTCGAAAGCTTGGGTGCGGTTTCCTATTTCCCTTCTGTAGTAACTATGGCCGTATCTGTAGCCGTTTGTGAGCTATTCACTATTCAGTGTCAAAGCATGTGACCTTGGAAACTGGGTTATGGGTCATTCAAGGTCGTTGAAAATGGCGCCGTTCGATAGACCATACGCGACTTCCTATTGGTCGGCCATTGTAACTATAGCTCTATCATGATACGTGATTGTTTAGGAAGACCACTTTTTTGCACCAGTCAAATGATCGGCTGGGCAAATCGTCTCCAAAGTGACCTATAATGTGTCGAGTGGCACTTTATACCCTACTGTACTGTACTAAGTTTAAGCAAAAGATTCAGCTATCCAGTGTTAAAGTTGACCCACGGCAAAGAGGAAGCAGTGTATGACTGTCACCACAAAGTGGCAAAGACACGAAGCAACGGAGGAAATTCTAAAGAAAAAGAAGATTGGTTTAATACTTTTTCTGAAATGGTTTGTTAGCATTTGATGATATTCAATGACTTTTGCATTCGATAAGTGATGCAGTTTGTGCATGTGTGCGTAACAGTCGGCTATCCCGTCGATTCACACGCAGGTGATGAACATGTTCAATATGATCAGTATCGAGAGCAGCTCTGCGTACAGCAAGTCTGGCGAAGAGAAACATGGCTTCAGGTATTTAGTGCCAATATCTCGCTTTGACTCTTACTGTTTTTACTCCCGATTTTAATGCAGATAATAAAAAATTAAAACTTTCTTTTCTGTGATTTACAGTGGCAGGTTGGTCGTTTTCTTTTTGTTGCTAGAGCTGTATAGCTGTATCTTTACGTCCCCTCCACAAAGCGGGGAATTTATGCAGTGGCACTGTCCTTGTATGTGCTAATTATTATGCTAATTATGCAAGTTATGCAAATTAGGTTGTTTGTCTGTCGCCAACGCTTATTTGTCGGCCATTAGCTGACTGGCACAACAATACAGTAATGGCTGTTGGGCCACGCCGACCATGGGTGTCCCAAATGTTTCGTCCTCTTCCGAACGCCATGAAATTTATGCCATCGGTGGGGACTTGCTCGTGGTGCCCGGTAAACATACTTGATATGTGCTTGACACCTTTGTGCCATACTGTTCACAAGCTCAGAGCCAGTTTGTATTTGTTGTTAGAGTTTCCATCACTCTGAATGTCCATGTAGAACTGTACTTATAGCAGTTTAATATCGTCAGTTAATGTATAATACGTACTGAGTTGTCTGAATGTTTGTAGACATGTGTCGTCTGCAGTGATAAACGCATTCGCAAACATTGCTGCCAATGTTCAAGGCGAAGCCGCAATGAACGACCTGCTGGTCCGGCTGCTGGAGATATTTGTCCAGCTTGGTCTTGAAGGCAAACGGGCCAGTGAGAAGACGCCTGGGACTCTGAAGGCAGGAATGAGTTTTGTTAGCCAACTCATTGTGTGGTTAGCAGCAAAGACTCACTGCTTACAACAGTAGAGTCCACATAGAGTCGGCGAGCTATTGTGTCCTACGCTCGACCTACAGCTGATCGGTGACCACTTATGTGGGTAAACCGTCTGCTGTAGGTCAGCCAACTAGGCCGACTCAGCCTTTCATCCTTTCGGGGTCGATAAATGAGTAGTAAGTTGCAACTAGATGTTGTCACCACAGTCCATGGCAGCTCCATCTGGTGAATGCAAACGAAGGCTAAAGGCAGGCATGGTGTTGTTTGCAGGTTAAACTGTGTGATCCATGTCTGTCATGAGGACGAGATGCTTGTCATCTAAGGCGCTATATAAATCCACGTACCTTTACCCTTTACCATTACCTACGTGGTAGAACCGTGTTTGATTCCTGTTGTTCCCCTTACCTTTACTTGGCCACATCTGAGATGTGCTGTTTGTTTGGAGGAAGGGGAATATTAACAGAACTGTCTCTGTGCTACAATACTGCGTACTGTTGTAATGTAATATATATATATATATATATATATATATATATATATATATATACTTAAATTTTTTTATGAAGCTTTATTTACCTTTTAGTAGCTGAGCCTGGTGGATTGTCTGTCAGTGCTACGACACTGTTGGTTGGTCATATTACCCATAAAATTGTTCCCAAAATGACCTATGCAGTATGTCGAGTGGGATGTTGAACCCTGCTGTACCTTTGAAACTCCAACTCTGCTGGATGATGAAGTTCTTCAACGACGTGTGATGGTGCCAGGCCATGAAAACATTTGCAAACCAGAACGGACAGCTTGTAATCTATCTGCCATTGAACTCTGACCAAATTCAAAGAGGAGGCGAGCCAACTTCTTTCCGCAGTGCAAAATTCTTGTTTATTGTGTCGTAGTTAAGTCTTCAACTGTGTGCGGGTGTGATGTTTGCAGGCATCCAGCAGTGCTGGCAATCTCGGCGTTTTGATTCCCGTTATTGCCATGGTATGTACCAGTACTTTGAACACATTGTCGTGGACACAATTGAAATTTTGTGGTGGCATTTATAAACAGTAGTACAAAGAAAGTATGTTGTGTTGCTGAAATATTGCACATATCTGGCTGAGCTCTGTTGTTATGCCATTGCCCCAAATTCTGCATGTGTTACCAGTTAGCTGATTGTCCTCGGCTCGGCTGCAGATACCAGAGCGCATAAGGTACAAGATCGCTGTGTTGACCTACAGAGGCATGAATGGTATGACACCGCGATATCTGGGACCATTTGTCCGTGTCGCCGACCTGCCTGGCCGACGGGCTTTGGGTTCTGCAGTCACAAATCGTCTGACAGTACCAGCTGCTAAATACTGTCTACCAGAAGAAATCACCTCTGTGACGTCTCTGTCTACCTTCCAACGTCATCTCAAGACATTCTTATTTGGAAAATTATTCGCGGACATTATTGCTAATTGACACTTTAGTGGACCTTGTGGTAATCTTGAATTACTTAGACCACTCTAAAAAGTTCTGCTTGATTGATTGATTGGTATTCCAAAGCGCATAGTTCTTTCTTGGCCAATAGAATGAAATGATCTGCCTGTTTTATGTTGCTGAGACATATTAGTTGGCCACCATTGGTATACTAACAGCTTAAGACCTATCTCATGAACACCAGACTACGACCATAATCTATTTTAGTGCTTGCACAATATACATTGAGGATACACAAGTAGATTATTTTTTACAGATATGGAAACATTTTCTTTGTAGCTGACAAACCGACTTCCGCCAATACGCAATCCAAAACCACGGCTTCAGAAGCTTTTTCGTGATTTCTGGCTTTATTGCGTGGTGATGGGATTTGCTACAAAAGATTCCGGTTTGTATGATTTTAATTTGTTGTCCTATTTTTAATTTTCCCCCTAGTTTTTTGACAGTTTGGTTGGGTATCAAAAAAGGACCCAAAGGCTGTTCCAAAGGTTTCGTTTGAGACCTTTGTAGGACCAGCAGCTGTCACAGGTAAAAATGGAATGTGGCATATGTGGTGTTCTATTATTTCTTAACAGAATAGAGAGTGATGAAACCGTACTTAATATGTGGTGGTTCAGAGTAACTGCAGTGTGTGATGTGAAGTATAGTTGAGAAACTTCGGTAACCAGTAGTAGTGTCAGAATTATGAATGTCATGTGTCTAGCTTCTGTGCAGTAATACACAACGCATGCCATTTCAGTAATGCCTATGTAAGGGGAAAGAGCAGATGCCTAGGAGAGATGAACAAGTTTCTGTTCTTTCTCATGTGTAGCTGGCAGTCATTTTATTTGTTCAGTCTCCGGACCACGAGTCTGGAATGATCTGCCACCGACTTAGTGCTCATCATCCAGCACACTTGGACAGTTCCAGAGCAGACTAAAGACCACACTATTTACCTGGCCTACGGGACGTGACTTGGCGCTTTCGTGACTGTTTTGGCCATTAGAATAGTGCCTTATAAGCGTTCTAACTTACTTACTTACTTACTTCAGGAGGTGGGGCACCTTGTGAAGGCAACTGGTTGTTGCCCATAGTTGACGACTTGTCATCCGTAATTGCTGGCCCATCAAGGGCCATATATCCTATAGTTTGCGACATTGGTCCATCCATTCGTCTGTTGTCCATCCTATGGTCATAACTTGAAATAAAGCAAAATATACCCAAGGTTAACGGTACTAGGAAGTTAGCATCACTGATTCTGTTGCCACATTCAGATCCTTCCCAGCAACCGCCCTCTCCGGGAGATATTCTGGATTTAAATACGAAGCATGTGCAGTTATTAATATGGCATCAAACCATGGCCGTTGTCCACCGGGTAGTGTTGTCTCACCACTAACTGTTGTTAGCGGAGTGTGATACTTGGAACATGTTATTCACAATCGTTGAATATCTCTGGAAAGGGAGCATATGGTAGGATCTGAATGTAGCAACAGAATCAGCAGTGCCAACATCTATATAGTGTTCCGTGGTAACTGTGGGTTTATCCTGCTTAGTGTTCGAGATGAACGGACAGGTGATTGACCAATGTTTCTCAAGCAATAAGATTAAGTTTTTTAATTGCCGTCAAAAAATTTAATCACAATCATTGAATTAATGAACTAGTTAGTCTTCAGTTAACTGAAATTAATGTGCGGCCATACTGTAGCTGTCCAGAGGCTTGAGAGACAACTCGCTGTGCTATTATATGTTTCATTTACAGTGTGGCCGGCTGCTGAGTGGTATGAAGGTGTGTGTCAGATAGCAGCCAAGTCGCCATTGCTGCTACTGAAGGAGCACCTGCGCTCTGAGCTGCACTATACATCAGTGCTGACCAGTGACAGTGTCACTCCGGTCAGTGTATTCTGTTGCGTTTGAGAGCTTCTCTCTTGCAATAAGACGCTGACGCCAAATGCTATAGCATACTGTCTCGCTAGTCGGCCTGCCAATTTGATGGTTGGCAACAGTAAATGAGCATTTCATTGTCTTCCTTCGCTATCTCCTCGTCAGTGCAGGGCTGCGAACACATGCATTCAAATGACTATGCCACTGCGCAATGCGCCGCGATGACGGTGTGCATGGTCCAGCAGCCTCCACTCCCTCAGCAGTCGTTCTTTTAACTTTCAACGTTCTTTCAACTCACATCATGGATCCACTAGCAG
>Ga0209339_1001419_pt1 | contig 10283 bp, 8 predicted proteins | sample OlaalgELextract3_FD_187376 | JGI IMG/M metagenome (GOLD analysis project Ga0209339, IMG submission 187376) | Olavius algarvensis symbiont microbial communities from Tuscany, Italy - Type A ELBA extract 3 (SPAdes) (version 2) | ecosystem: Host-associated > Annelida > Digestive system >...
TGCTGCCACTTGGTGAATTCACTGTCATGATTCCAGAGCCACATGCCACATTGCAGGGTAAAATAACCTGGCGAAATCAATGTCATGATCGTGCCACATTGCAGGGTGTAATAATTCCATCCGCCATATTGAAAATCGTTTTTCGCCATATTTTATTTATTTTTTTTGTTTTTAAAATGCAATTTAGGCTTTAATGAGCGGCGGCTTTCGTATCGTCTTCGATACACTTGTTATTAGTCACTTCGGCTTCAGATTTACCAGTGCGTACAGATAAATTGTGTTCTGTTCTCTGTGGTGTACCCGTCGACTGATAACAATAACTTAGCTATCGCAAACACATCGCGCGACAGATGCGCACACAATACGTTAAAAGCATCTATAGGCCTAAATATTACACCGTGACCTTGAAATCTAGGTTAGGGGTCACTCAAGCTCATTGAAAGTGGTACCATTTGAAAGCTTGGGTACGGTTTCATATTCGCCTTCTATAGTAACTATCTAAATATCTCACAAACGGCTACATATACGGCCATAGTTACTATATCTCTCTCCCTCCCCCTCTCCCACTCTCTTTCTGTAGTGCCCTGCCATATGGCAGGTTTTTATCTTCATTGACTCCATCTAGACCTGTCCTAGGCGGACATCTTTAGTTCTTCGTAGCTGATATTGCCTTCCTCTGTCTTCAGTAGCCAATCCAAGAGCATTGTTCTTGGTCTTCCGTAAGCTTTCTTCCCCTGAAGGACAAATACAGGAGAAGAAGGCTTACGGGAGACCAAGGACAATGCTCTTGGATTGGCTACTGAAGATAGAGCTACGAAGAACTAAAGATGTCCGCCCAGGATATGTCTAGATGGAGTCAATGAATATGGAAACCTGCCATATGGCAGAGCACTACAAAGAGAGAGTGTGTGTGAGAGAGAGGGAGAAAGAGATAGTAACTATGCCCGTATATGTAGCCGTTTGTAAGACATTGAGCGTCAAAGAGTGGTGTGACCTTGAAAACAGGGTTAGGGTTCGTTCAAGGTTATTTGAAATGGCACCATTTGATAGATCGCACACGAGTTCCTATTCGCCTTCCGTAGTAACTATGGCGATATTTTGTATCGTTACCGATATACAGGGTGTTTCAAAAAAGAAGCCCCCTAAAACTTTTTGGAATATTTTCACTTCGATTAAGTCGTTTTGCGTGAAATTTTGCAAACTTGTTGTCAATAGCTGCCAATTTTTGTACATTTATCTTAATATTTCATCAAATGGCATTAATTTTTTTCATAAGTATTCATCGTTTTCACCGTGTTAAGTTTTGAGTATTGAATGCGGGACTTGGTAAAAAAGCCATTATTTTCAGTTATACCTTAACAAAGGGTGAAAGTTCAGCACTGTTAAGAAAGTCTCCAGTCAAGTCGACCACACTGGCTCAGCCGTTCTGCGTAAACCAGGCAGTGGCAGTGGGAGACCTGCCACAGCGTCTGCATGTTCAGTTTGTCGTTGTAAGACAATTTTCCCATTGGTAGGTCCTACCAAGCTTTACAACAAATGTAAAAAAACCGCGGTTTATACGCGAGTTAACGGCGAATGACACATCTAAAACTGCAAAAATTACAAAAAGGTGATATTACCCACCAGCACATCGCCTAAGTGTCAACATGCTGCGTAGTAATATCACCTTTTGGTAATTTTTTTGCAGTCTTAGATGTGTCATTCGCCGTTAACTCGCGTATAAACCGCTGCTTTTTACATTATATTTGCAGTTTTATTACATTTCTGCAGCTGTTACGTGGTACAGGGTACATAGTACCTGGTCCACACAATTTTTGAGGTGCTCCTGTAGACCAACCAGCCCCTACCAAGTTTGGTACTAAAGCTGCTGTAACGTACTCCCCACAGCCCACACCCACTTTGTGTACCAAATTTGAAGTTGCTACCTTCAATCTTTGCAGAAATAAGTAGGGGGTCCCAAAATTTTCGGGATGCTCTCCTAGCCCAGCCCCTGCCAATTTTGGTTCTAAAGTTGTTTTGGGTAAGCAACTCTCCATACCCATGTGGTATAAAAATAAGTTTGTGACGTATGTGATGACGAGAACAGTGTGTTTCAAGCAAAAAAAACTAATATTTGTAATGCAAAACTTGGGAGATATGGGGGCTAATGGGGGAAGTGGGTCAAAATTCCTAGTCGAAAATGTCATATTTTGAATCGCCGACCCTGATTTGCCTATTCACTATGCAACTTTTATGGGGCTACGATGATGATTAGGCCTAAGGGTAGTTTATTCTTGAGCACCCCCACTGTTAAGAGTTTTCGGTCGAAAAAAACTCGAGTCCCATTTTGGGCCAAAATTTGACGGTTTTTGGGGATAAATAGGAGCTAACATTAAATTTAAGTTTTATAACCCCCAAAAGGCACATCCTTGCGCATATGACGAATACTTTAGTATGGTGACGAAACGGCATCGCCAGGTGGTGGAACGACAACGTTAGGTGGTGGAACGGCAATTTCAGGTGGTGGAACGCCAAACACAGGTGGCGGAACGCCGTTCCGGCCCGTTCCGGCTGAATTTAACCACTGCTTATACGATAGCGGAGAAAGCAATCCGGTTCCGGCATCCGGACTATAATCCGGATCGGGCTCAATAGTTAATCAGTTCGTCCATGTCCCGACATCTGTCGACACGCAAGATTTCATCCAAATCCATGCACGCGATTTTGAGTAATCTTGCTAACAGACAGACAGACAGACAATTGCGGGCAAACGCATTTACCTCCTCCTTTGTCGGAGGTAAACTGTGTTGGAAATATGTGCCCTGATGTGTCCTGATACATCTACTGTAATGGCTATAGATGGGTGGTTAAATTTTGTATAAATAGTCGTCACATCAAACTTCAAAGACCGCTTGCCAATTATTACGCAAGCTTGCAGTGGACCTTTGTAGCAGCATGCTATCCTCTGAAGAGCTGAGATGATGGTATGACGTCCATCAAACGAACGTACGAATATAATTGCACCGAGAGACGTCGATCAGCACGCTTGATTCACCGCCTTTGTCGCGACGTCAGCCACATTTCTTTCTCTTCAATTCCGTACGTGCACCTCGGCGGATGTTTCATCCCTTCTTAACAGAACCCTTGGACATAGTCTCATCGTAATGTCGACCGCACGCACGTCAGCACTTTGCCGTAGGAGCTGCGTGTGAAACATACAGAGAGACAGTGAACGTTGTTTACAAGGTGTTGAGGATCAAAGATAGGACTTAAAGCCGGCGAAAGACTGACAAGTACAAGGAACGGGACCAGGACCAGAACTTCATGGTAAAGGATAACTGGACAACGACGTTCAGAAATATACATTTTGATCGGATTCCATTTATTTTTCCCGAATAACAATGTAGAATATAAAGGCAAGGTGACCGGAAACAGAAACGGGGGGTCAGTTAAATTCAGTTTGGGGGTAAATGTCCCGTAACTGACGTTTGTGTTCATCAACGGCCATATGCATACGGTTATACACAATGCGAACAGTATATAGTTTTTGCCGCGCGATGGTATGCACAAGCGCGGCCTATGCCGTCGTGCGGCGTCCGTATGTCTGTCCGTCTGTCACGTTCGTGGATTCTGTCGAAACGAATTTTAAAACATATCTTCAAAATTTTTTTACCATCGGGTAACCACACCATTCTAATTTTTCCGTACCAAGCGTTATGGCAATATTACGACGGAGACCCCCTAACTGGGGCAAAAATCGCGATTTTCTACCAATATTTTGCCTTGCGATGATTACTAGAGCGTCAAGCAAGGTTATCACGCTCAGCGGCGGCGTTTTTGTATCACGCAGATGGACGACGGTGCCAACATCAGTGAATATTGTTTCACCAAGCCTGGACATTGTTTTTATCAGTCGACGGGTATATGCCGGAGACAACAGAACAGAATTTAATTGTACGCATTGGTGAATCTGAAGCCGAAGTAACTAATAATATAAGACTACGTTCGAGGTATTGTACTGTTGAAGCTAACTACAGACAGACACGAAGCATTGCACGGCCTGTCTGCGGCAGCAAAGCTACACTTGTATCTTGTACCTATCACGCTCATCAGTTTATTTTTAGTTTCACATTATATTTTTTGTTTATTCTGTGTGGTAGACTAAGCTGTCTATACTCAGCTATTTTACCGCACGTTAAATACACACTATCGTATCATATCGTATCGTATTGTATTGTATTGTATTGTATTAAACAGTTGATGGCTTTTGTCTGGTGACGTCTGTTTGGAAGACGACTGTCCGGGGGGGGGGTAAATATTCGGATACCACACACCAGTGTGGCTGTCTGTTCGTCGTCGGCAGTAGCACGTCAGCATTTTATGTACGCAGGATTATTTCGTCACCTGAAAGACGAACACGGGGACATCTCCCCCCCCCCTATATCTCTCACCTCAGAGTGTCAGTCTCACCCCGACCTCTTTCCATCGAACGCCTGCCACCCACGTTCGATGTTCAATTTCCTTTCGCTAATGAAGCGTCACGGCGCTGACACAGAAGCACCCGATTCTTTCTGCGTCTCTGTCGCGCCGCTCAACGTGACCCAGACCAGATGCATTGCACGGCGACGGACCACCAAGTGTCTTCGCAACGCCTACAACATAACGCGCCAAACCAACAGCTAACGACGACCGCATTCTTTCTATCAGATCACGACCAGGCCGTGTCACGACTCGCGTCAAAGAGATTATTTAACCATATTTCCACTGCGCATGCGCAGAAACCGCCACTTTCTACTTTTGATCTAAATCTAACGTCACCACTTTATTATTACGAGATTCCGACTGCTCGCCTATAACAGATAGGACAATTTGGCAAATAACTACCACAGTATTGGTACTACTCAACATCCTCAGTCTAAACTTAACGACGCCTCTTAAGAAGAATTAATGTTAAAAACTTCCTAGGAAGTTTAACTACAGTTGTAAGGGCTCAGAATGACACTTCTAAAACAGCAAATATCACTTGTACCATTTTCGATAGAACACTGGTATAGCCCTTATTATTACAAGCGACGGTTTTGAAAATCGGTCAGATCAGACGTTCTGTATCTTGCTAATTAAAGATGTTCTGTCTGTAATAAAGAGTGCAAACCTCCACCGACGCCAAAATTTGAAACAAAAGTGATCCGGATTCGAATTCGGATTTTTGGATTAATCTGGATTAGCAGTACCGTGCTGTACACTATGTCCCGACTGCAGACTGATTGTAGTGATGAGACAGTTAGATGTTTTTGTTGTCAGTTGCATGCATGCTTCGTTCACAATTAGGCCTATATGCAAATTCATTAAATTTTATTCATTCATTCATATTCATTTAAAGAACTTTGACAAAACGCAAAGTAACATCGATGCCAGTAACAGGGGGATGGTAGCCTATGAAGATGGAAAGAATTTTCTGGGGGGGGACCGGGGCGGGGTGGAATGGGGATGAAGCTATGCGGAGACGGGTGGGGATGGAATTGAAATCTACGGCGATGGGTGGGGACGTGTGCAATTTCTGTCCCCGTGCCCATCTCTAATTGAAACGAATGAAAATCAGTTACGATTCAACACAACGTTTGACAAACGAACTACATAACAAGGCCACAACGGACGGACAAGAAAGAGTTTAGTGTATTCAAGACAACAACAACACAGCAATGTTGTACACTGATAAATCCGTCGGCTTGATTCATTCCATCATTCATTGGTCGACAATCTTCTTTGACGATTGATATCAGTTAATGACCGTAACATCTCTTGTGCGGTCTCTCCAGAAGTTTAAATTCTTCGCGACGTCTAGGTTTTCCTTGGTATCGTTTGCCCTTTATAGTGCCTTACAACAGCAGGAGGTCAAACCGCCCCGGACCACCTAGGTCGTAGACTTCCTTTTTAATGCCATAGGACAGAACCCGGTGGGGAATATATTTTGAAAACTGGCATTACAACGTACTGCTGACCCTATCCGACCCACAAGGCGGAGTCCTGACCCCAACCGACCCAAGCAGAGCAGCAATGAAGGAGGTTATGACTTAGGGGGTTATGTCCGAGGGGGGTTGATCCGTCAACACAGTGAGTGCATGTTGCCGCCCCGCTGAGTGAAGTACTTACAATGTATCTAGAAATTTACAGTATACTGCATTGTATCGACGCTCAGCTTAAACAACTTTAGTGAGTTTTCCTGATGAACGCACGAAAGATTGAAACAAATCGCTTCTAGTAGACTGTGCGTTCATCAGGAAGTTTCGTATAAATCGGTCTGTGAAGAAATAAAACAGATCATATTAATGCTATGAGACACATTATAGTTGGTAATCCTCTAAACGATTATAGTGAGACATAAGACGTGCGGTCGGCGACGGCTGCTGATGTTGCCGACTCGAGATTGATTCCTCCAGGTGATGACGTCACTCCTTACGCCGAGTCGTCTCCAATCAGTCGGCCCATTCTTCGGTCCGTCCGTCCGTCTGTCCGTGTGTCGCCGCAGCCGGCTCTTTTCTATTAGCACGGGCCGCATTGGGTCGGGTCGTACGTGGGTCGGGTCGTACGCGGCTCATCAAAGATTCACACGGGCCGGCGCGACCGCGGAAGCCACAGCAAGGCGCGACGGACGGACGGAGCGCCGCGCCGACGTGTCCTCGACGCTATCATCGACGCTGAAATTACGCGTCGGCCCGCAATACAACCGGAATTAATACGTATTTCGTGCGCCTGAGACCCCGAGCCACGGTACGACGAGGGCTTGCCTCGTACCCGGTCTGACGCCCTGACATTTTGCCCCCAGAGGCTCCCATCCGTCGGACAATTTCCCGCTAAACGTTTTCTCGCGCAGACGGTTAGATCGACGGAACAGCCGACGTCCACGTGTTACATTTTGTTTCGCTGGCGCTGTCATCGTCGTTGGTGTCTCCAGTCACTTACTGCGCATCCGCAAGCCGAACGAAGCAGCGTCGTCAAGTAGTGCCAGGCACAGCAAACCTCGCTCCGCGCCCCATTGCACGGTGCTGCCACCTGGCGAATGTAATGCCATGACGTCAGAGCAATTGCCCGTCCATTGTGAAAATTTCATGACGATAACGTATAGACGTGTACAACCGTTTTCCTGTGATGTTAATTGCATGATTACAAACAAAATTAAAATCTGTCTGCGAAAAACAATTTACAATACTTAGCGCTACGCAACAGGCAGTGAGATGCCTTATCTCGTGTTGTTAAGGAAAGTGGAAAAGTGATCTTGGATGCACATTTGGAATCGGATCGACACCAAAATTTAACCACTTCTAGAGGTTCACCTCTTGCTCACGACTACCAAGTCTGCTCGACGTCCATCACCGCGGACAGTCACACAGACTCACTGCTGTGTCTCTGTGGATGCGCGCAAGTACTTACAAACCAAGGTAGAAACATAAGCAACCAAACACAACACCTCGCCGGCTGTCGCTGGGGCGAGGTATTAGTCTCGCAACTGGACAAATCCGCAGTGTTTGTCGTTGTGTGTGCCTGACCGCGGGTGTGTCGGAGGGGGAAAGTCCACTGTTCAATGCCTGGAGTCGAATATATCGCTGGCGTTAATGACGTGGTCAGGAGGATGAATGGACTGTACACGGTCGCGTATTCCGAGTTTCACGGTTGAACTTTTGCCTTGCAACGACAGCGAGAGACGACAACAGTCTCGACACCTTGAACAAAAACATTTGTCTAACAATAAAAAACAAAAAAATGAGAAAAAGGAGAAAATAGAATAATATAAAATACAAACCGGCCACAGTATACCATAGGTAACCGAGATGCGTTATCTTGGGATTTATTTTGTTCAATCCATAAAATTGAAATGTTCATTAGATGCCGCTAAGCGAGGGTTTTATCGCGCTGCCAATAGTAATATATTTAGTAAGATTGGACGAACTGCGTCTGAAGAAGTCATTTTACAAATTATTTCAAGCAAATGTATGCCAATCCTGATGTACCGTTTAGAGACTCTGCCCTTACAGAAAAATCATCTAAATTCACAAGCTATAACATACGATTTTTACCCCGCGATGCGTATGCATAGCGCGGACTATGCCGTGGCAATATGTCTGTCCGTCCGTCCGTCCGTCACACGCACGCCGGTACTGTGTCTAAACGATTACAAATTTTCTTCACCGTCGGATTGCCCCGCCATTCTACTTTTTCCATACCAAACGAGACGGCAATATTCCGACGGAAACCCCCTGAACGGGGTCGTCGACTGCAAGGGGGTATGAAAAAATCACGATTTTTGACCAATATCTCGCTTTATCTAGGAAATGATGCAAGATAGAGCCATAGTTACTATGGAAGGTGAATAGGAAACCGCACCCAAGCTTTCCGATGGTACCAGTTTGAATGATCTTGAGTGACCTCTAACCCAGATTTCAAGGTCACGATATTATTCAACGTCAAATAACTAAAAACACGGTACAAGATAGAGCTATATTTTCAATGGCAGACCAATAGAAAGTCGTATATGATCTATCGAACGGCGCCATTTTCAATGACCTCCAGTTTCAAGGTCACGCTATTCTTTGACGCTGAATATCTCAGAAATGGTACGAGATACAGGCACAGTTTCAATGAAATACGCCCTACTCAACAGTCATTTCGAATGATCTTGAGTGACTTGGCAAAATATTCAACGGCACGAAGCGTCGCGCGGTCTCTCTGCGACAGCTGAACTTCTTCTTAAACTTGCATGTTGTGTACCTTGTTGTTTTAAATCATACGAGGTTCAGTGCTTGGAAATAGGCCCACATCGTTTAAGCTCTGGTCACAAAAAATGATAATACGAACTCATACAAGTCTCGCGAGACCGCTCTACGAGCTACTTTCTTGTCGTGCGTTCGTAAGGTCCTCGTATGAATCGTAACACAAAACTTGCTATAACATCTCATCGTAGTCGTGCAGTACTGGTGCGCCGAGGTAACCCGACCCCCCGGAGAAACTGCTCCCAGGAAACAGTAACCTAACTTAGGGTTTGGATTAGAATTCAGGATTAGGATTAGGGTCAGGGTCAGCGTTAAAGTTAGGCTAGTTTCCGGGGGGGGGGTCTCTGGAGTGGGTTTTTCCAAGAGGGATTATCTTCAGCAATCTGTAGTAGGCTAAACTTGTGACTATCGCTTGTGTAAACGTTCTGCATACAAATAATAACCAGACGGTTCAGATTCCAACGTATGAAAGAATCTTTTATCAACATCTTCGATAGACACTCATATTGTAGAAAATTGTAAAAAAAAATACGGCTAGAAATAGTTAAAAACAAATGGTTGCAGACAGAGCAAATGTCGCCCCGCGCCCACTGACGGGTGCTGCCACCTGGCGAATGTAATGGCATGATCCCAGAGCCGTTATGTTCTGAAAGTTTCATGACGACAGACAGCAGCTGTAGCCGTTTTCACGTAACGTAGCTAACAAACAAACATGGTTACAAACAAAGTTAACAAACAAACATCGTAGCAATCACAGGAGCAGACAGAAAACAATCGGGGAACAGGTAATTATGTTCTAGTTCAATATTTGCCGCGCAATGCTTGCATAGGCGCGGTCTGTGCTGTCGTGCTGTGTCTGTCTGTCCGTCCGGTGTCTGTCACGTTCGTGTATTGTGTCGAAACGAGTAAACATATTCTCAAACTGTTGCGTACCAAACTTTATGGCAATATTCCGACGAGAACCACTAACGGGGCGTCGAATGGAGGGTGTGAAAATCGCGATTTTCGACTAATATCTCGCTTCATCTCGGCAACGATACAAGATAGGGTCATAGTTACTATGGAACGCCAACAGAAATTCGTATGCGATCTATCGAATGGTGCCACTTCCAATGATCTGAATGACCTCTAACCAAGATTTTAAGATCACGCCATTACTTGACGCTGAATATCTCAAAAACGTACGAAATAGAAATACAATAATAATGAAATGCTTATAGAGACTTACACATGCTCTACTCAGAAGTGTTATTTCGAATGACCTTAAGTGATCTTGAGTGACGTACCGAAATATTCAATGACGTGAAGCATCGTGCGGCCTCTCTGCGACAGCTGAGCTTCTTGTGTACACGGAGAATGTTGCTGCAGCATTTTATAACCGAAGATTTATGCAATTTAACGAAATCTTAATGCAACTACCAGTACTCTGTTTGTATTCGTTATGGTCCGCGTTTTGATAGGTATTGCAGTGAAATCAGCACAAACAATGGCGACTGTCTGCGTTGGGCTAGTACTTGCAGATATCTTGGCGTTTTTTTG
>Ga0209339_1001421_pt1 | contig 10279 bp, 6 predicted proteins | sample OlaalgELextract3_FD_187376 | JGI IMG/M metagenome (GOLD analysis project Ga0209339, IMG submission 187376) | Olavius algarvensis symbiont microbial communities from Tuscany, Italy - Type A ELBA extract 3 (SPAdes) (version 2) | ecosystem: Host-associated > Annelida > Digestive system >...
AACTCCGTAGAATACGGTAATTCTAAAACAACTACATTGCTGCCCTCGGCTAAATGTACGCGTCCACTCTTTCAAGGTCGAACTGGCTGCGGTGGGCGTCCATCCGGTTGACATGATATCGTCACATGCCAGCGTCTAGTTTAAATAAAATTTTGCAAGAAATAATGCTGAATAATTTTGCAATAACCGTGCAAAATTTTGTCACAAATGTTGGAAATTGACGGAGTTATTCGTTGTTAAATTTTTAGTCTGAAAGCCGCAATTTCCAGAAATGCCACACGACTACTTCCGTATTTATGCGTAGTTCTTCCGGTTAACACTTCACGTCATAATGAGGTCATCGTAAAACAAGAACTTAGCTATAGCAAGCATGTCGCGCGTCAGCTGCGCACACAATACGTCGAAAGCATTTAGAAATTTAAAGCTGGCAGTTGACAGATTTAAATGTGCTAGCGCATATATTTCACGCTTATGATTAATGAACATTTTTATTTTTGCTGTTTTAGAGCTTTAGCTTATACAACTTTAGATGAACTGTGTGCAGTTTTTCTATATAATATTTGCTGTTTTATTAAAGTTTGTTGGCAGGAGAGGTATGACAGATTAGTCACCTAGACAATAGCGCGAACGGATAAGTTATGCATAAGCTTAGAATAATGACTTGTAAGTTGAGAGCTCTTGTAATTCGTTTAATGACGTCACGTGAATTAACTTCCAGTTTCGACTTCTGGTCATGTGTCATCTCCGCGTGATCGTGATGCATTTTCTCATAAAATTTGGAGCAGATACCTTTATCCAATCCAGAGTTAATGACATTTTTCCCATATTCAAGATGGCGGCCGCCGCCATCTTGGATTTTCAGGTTATGTTAATTTGACCATTCCGGCGTGTTGATAGTGTGGTATTTGTGCTCTGTGCCAAATTTGGTTCAAATATCCGCACTAGTCAATGAGATCAACGCACTTATGCTTCAGACGTTTATTGATGACGTCACGCAAATGAACTTCCGGTTTCGACATTGGGTCACGTGATCATCTCTGCATGGCCATGATGCATCTTCATATAAAATTTGGTGCATATATTTTTATACAGTCCGGAGTTATTGACATTTTTCCGAAATTCAAGATGGCGGCCGCCGCCATCATGAATTTTCAGGTTATGTGAATTTGGCCATACCGGCGTGTTGACAGTGTGGTATTTGTGCTGTGTACCGAATTTGGTTCTGTTGTAGTCACTGAGATCGGCGCACTTGTGCTTCTGACGTTCATTTGATGACGTCACGCGAATTAACTTCCGGTTTCGACATTTGGTCACGTGGTCATCTCCGCATGGCTCGGTGCATATTCCCGTAAAATATGGAGCAGATATCTTTATCCAATCCAGAGTTATTGACATTTTTCCGAATTTCAAGATGGCGGCGGCCGCCATCTTGGATTTTCAGGTTATGTGAATTTGGCCATACGGGCGTGTTGACAGTGTGGTATTTGTGCTGTGTACCGAATTTGGTTCAAATATCTGTTGTAGTCACTGAGATCGACGCACTTGTGCTTCATACGTTCATTTGATGACGTCACGCGAATTAACTTCCGGTTTCGACATTTGGTCACGTGGTCATCTCCGCATGGCTCCGATACATATTCCCATAAAATATGGAGCAGATATCTGTATTTAATACAGAGTTATTTACATTTATTCGAAATTCAATATGGCGGCCGCCGCCGTCTTGGATTTTCAGGTTATGTAAATTTCACCATTCGAGCGTGCTGATAGTGTGGTATTTGAGTTCTGTACCAAATTTGGTTCAAATATCTTATAGTCACTGAGATCGACGCATTTATGCTTAAGACGTTCATTTGATGACGTCATGCGAATTAACTTCCGGTTTCGACTTTTGGTCACGTGGTCATGGCCGTGATGCATCTTCCTATAAAATTTGGTGCAGATGTCTTTATCCAGGCCGGAGTTATTGGTATTTTTTTCCGAAATTAAAGATGGCGGCCGCCGTCATCTTTGATTTTTAGGTTATGTGAATTTGGCCGTTTCAGCGTGTTGATAGTGTGGTATATGTGCATGCTCTGTGCCAAATTTGTTTCAAATATCGGTTATAGTCACTGAGGTCGACACACTTATGCTTCAGACGTTCATTTGATGACGTCACGCGAATTAACTTCCGGTTTCGACTTTTGGTCACGTGGTCATCTCCACATGGCCATGGTGCATCTTCACATAAAATTTGGTGCAGATATCTTATCCGGATTTATGGACTTTTTGCGAAATTAAAGATGGCGGCCGCCGCCATCTTGGATTTGTTTGGGTAAGCCATGAGACCACCCACGAAGGCTCATTCGTGTTGCGTACCGCCTGTAAAAATTTCGTAATCGTGTAGGGCCTAAGTAGTTTTCAAATTATAAGGATTTGATTTTTTTCTCGTTCAGGCTTGAAAGTCCTATTCGCGCCCTTATTCAGTTTTTTGGGGGGTTTGACCCCCAAAATTTAGGTGTACATCATTCGGACCCCCGTACAAGCCTTGATCGAGGACATATAATGGCGAATAAACTTCTTCATAATTGACTAGGTCGAGCACATAATTGATTAGGTCGAGGGCATGTTTGATTAGATGGAGGGCATAAATGACTAGATCGGGGGCACGTTTGACTAGATCGAGGGCACATTTAACTAGACGGAGGGCATAATTGACTATATCGAGGGCATAAATGACTACATCTCTTGATGTTTGATTATAACTTTGGCAAATATGGACCGATTTTCAAAATTCTTTCACCAAATGATTCGTAGAAAAATGCTCTATGTATATATCACAAAGATTTCCACCTCACCTGCAGTATGTTGCTACACTACCTTGTGAAATTCGAAAATTGAAAATGTTACCGCATTTTCACATTGAACGTGACAACTAATATGTTCAACTAAAGTTTAATGTCCCAGATTATGTAACCTGCCACAAAAAAAATATCGCGCTAATGATTTTACTTAAATATGTACAACATCACAGCATTATTATAAGGTCCATGCAAAAATCAATAGGAAAATCGAAAATTTGACCCCCTGTAAAATCGTAACCCATTAAGATTTCAATTTGAAACTTGGCACACGTGATTACATCGTGGACGTTACCCACCACGCAACTTTTTGGGTCGAATCGGTCCAGTGGTGGCTTCCCCCAAATAGGGGAAATATAACACTTTTGTGACTTTTTTGTTGTCCTGTATTATTTCTCTCCGTCACGCGCCCAGGTTGAACCGTCGCACCGATGTTTACGCTGAATGGCTCAAACGACGTGTTTCCGCCCAAGAACGGTCCTTTTGGGGGTCACGGCGATAGATTATGTCATGTTGGGGAAATATGCCCCCAAAACTCCTCCAAAAGGGGCGTGAATAGGCAGTTTCAAGCCAATACGCCAAAATCTATACATCGCAATATCTCCGGAACTATTAATCGGACGAACAAGCGATTTGAGGACATACGACGAAAGGCACTTCGTGGGTGGTCCGCCATTACCCCAAAGCAAATACAACATGGCTGATGGCCGCCATCTTGAAAATCGATATGACATCATATTTCGGTGGTGGATGATCCGATTTGGAGTGACGAAATTCGGCAGCCGGATGCAGAACAACACGCCGATTACGGCGAAATGGTCGATATCGTTTTTCAAAAACGGAAGTATATCTCAGCCGATAATTAAGATATGTTGACGACATTTGGTTGGCTGATAGATTTTGACGTTTTGAAGGCAGTGAGATCAACAAATACGAAACCGGAAGTAGTACTAAGCGGCCGCGGCCGCCATCTTGAGAAACGGATATGACGTCATATTTCTGCAGTGGGTGCTCCGATTTGGACGAAATTCGGTAGCCTGATGCAGAATGACATGCCAATTACGGCGAAATGGTCGACATCGAAACCGGAAGTAGAATTCCAATATGGCGGACGTTTGTTTTTCAAAAACGGAAGTAGTTATATCTCAGCCGTGAATTGAGAATTGAGATATGTCGACGAAATTTGGTTTGCTGGTAGATTTTGACCTTCCGAATACTGCGGCATCAACAAGTAGGAAACCGGAAGTAGCATTCTGCTGCTGCGGCCGCCATCTTGAAAAATCGATACGACGTCATATTTCCGCAGTAGGTGGTCTGCTATAGATGAAATTTGGCATTTTTATGCAGAATTTCATGCGGATTACAGTGATGTGCACTGGTCAAAGTCGAAACCGGAAAAAGAATTTCACTATGGCGGACGTTTGTTTTTGCAAAACGGAAATAGTTATATCTCGGCGGTAGATTGAGTTATCTTGACGATATTCGGTGTGCTGATAGACATTTACCTTCTGAAAAAGTGACGTCACCCAATCCGAAACCGGAAGTAAAATTGCGCCACAGCGGCCGCCATCTTAAAAAGCGATTATACGTCACAGTTTATTGCTAAACTGTGCTTTATAAATGTACGATACTTACTTACTTACTTACTCCGCCGTGAGTGATCCGATATCGGTGAAATGTGGCGTGCAATCGCAGAATGACATGACAATTACGGCGATGAGGTCGAAACTGAAAAACAGGACGGACTAAAAACGAAAAATTGTTCATTGGTCGTACTGGTGTGTAAGTCCGGGATGTTATTCATCATTATCATCATCATCATCATCATCAGTTTATTAAAAACACATGTCAGACGCACGTGCTTACATAGTAAGAACATCACAATGAAACACACGAGTTATACTGTGTTATGCTACAGATAGTTATATTGGTTAAAATGAATTAAAAATAGGCCTAAGATAATATTTTAAAACGAACGTGTGACACACATCAAACATAGTCAAACAATACACGAGCAACGAAATGTCTTTTGTTAAATTCGAGGTGTATTGTAGGTAAGGCGAAATTGTGACCTCTGTGTCTAAGCTGCGTGGAACCTGGAGTTGGACCACTGCATAATTGCTGAACTGTGGTACTGGCAATACTGTACGCACAGCTAGCCGGACCAATAGTATGTTTGTTGTAAGTAAGTAAGTAAGTAAGTAAGTAACAATGTACTGATTAAGGTGACACTATCACGTCAAAGACATTGCAGGGGCACCGTACAAAATTAAAAAGAAAAGAAAAGCAAACAAAACGACAGAATCGCAGACAGTCAGTAGTCGCGGGCAGACAACAGTTATACTGTGCTACTCCTCAGACGCCCCCTAGCGGACAAATTTTTACATGTAGCCATAGTACCTGCAAATGCCTACCAGCGTACCAAATTTTAACTTTCTAGCTCAGTTAGTTTCGGAGATATGAGAGGGTCCCAAAATAAAAAGTGGGAGCTCCTGATTTCCCCAGACGCCCCCTAGCGGACAATTTTTATACCGGGAGCTAGTACGCGTAAATGCCTACAAGTGTGCCAAATTTCAACTTCCTGGCTCTATTAGTTTCCGAGATAAAGAGGATGTCCCAAAATTTAATGTGGGGGTTACTATAGCCCCCTGCCGTACCCCGTACGCTGAAACTTTTGTGTGTGCTCAAAGTACTTGGCAAGGTCAAACAGTGCGCCAAATTTCAGCGTCGTATCTCTATGCATCATGCAGTTATGCGAATATGTATTTCCCATAGGCTTGCCATTATAATGTGCCCAAAAATGGGGTTTTGAGGGTGAAGGTGTGAAAATATTGTCTTCTAACCCCCAAAAGGCACTACCCTGCGTGAATACGCGTCTGATGGTGTATCGCGTGTCAAAATCGGTTCAACAGCCTGAGCTCTAGGTCCGTGAAAAGATTTTGTGTACAAAGAAAGAAATAAAAAAAATTGAGTGGTAACTTTGGCTATATGGGGAGAAGTAACCCCTGGGGCGATCTGGACCAAAGGTGGCTTGTGGGAGATATGGTGGACATAATCACGTGTGCAATATTTCGTGACTGTCGGTTAAGGGGCGTGGGTGTGGTGAGAGGGGTAAGTTTGCCTTCTCCCATTGACTTGACGCGTCGCCCTTACAACACTGGTCACACGGTACTGGTCACACTACCGTGTGACCCTGTGATCGACTTGCCTCGCAATGGGGAAAGTTGACACGAGTCCCCGGACAAAACGCCATGGGACAAAATGTCACCGGACAAAATTTTCCCGGGCAAAGTGCTACTAGGACAAAATGCCACCGGAAAAATCGCTACTATGACAAAATGCCACAAACGAGTAGAAGCTAAGGCCTTATTAGCCGACGATTTTTACATTGTTAGTGTTAATTTTTATTATGATATTATTTTTTTCATAATTAGATTAAACTTTAGAAATTTTTATTGTGTCCATTCTTTGTGTTTATAATTAATATTATTTTACATTTTCATTAACCTAAATTTCACTTACGTTAAAATAGTGTTTTTGGTTGTATCCTCTGTATCTTCGGACCTAAAGGCGCTATACAAATCCGTTATTATTATTATTATTATTATTATTATTATTATTATTATTATTTTTACCCTCGGTATCAAGGATTATTATTATTATTATTATTATTGACGTTTTTGTTTCTGTGTTCCAGATTTATTAACTGTCACAATCCAACAAAATTGTACAATACAGAATGATACATGATAATATGGCAGACTACCAGAACAAACGTAGGCCTACAGTTCATCAAACCGAACGCATACTGTGAAAGACAAAATTATCTTCAAATTATTTATGTCAATGCATACAAATGCAAGGCGTAAAAAGACAGACGACAACAATAACACAAACTTCTCTCTGTCAGTTCATATAAAAATGTAACACATGAGTTGAGTAACACAATATATTTAGAAAAAAAATAAAGAAATCAATCATCGGCTATTGAGGCCTCAGTCCTCTACTCTATATTCACTCGTTTGTGTCATTTTGTCCTAGGAGCGATATTTCCGGGGTATTTTGTCCACTGGCATATAGTCCTAGTGGTATTTTGTCCTAGTGGCATTTTATCCGGGGGCATTTTATCCGGGGGCATTTTGTCCGGTGGCATTTTGTGCGGACACCAGTGATACATGTTACAGACCACGCGTCAAGTATAGACAACAGTATTACACGCCACCTATTCAAATTCTGTGCCTACCGGTCAGTTGTCAGTTTGTAGTGGTAGAGTGCAGACTTGTAAGTCTATGCTTTCTGTTGTCACATCGGAGGTTAGTTGATTTGTCTGCTCGAAGAACTATTAGGCTTCCTGAAGGTAGAAATGAGGTGTTCGTCGCCGATTTTAACAATTTTTATCGCGCGTCAACACACTGACGCGAGATATTGATATAGTAAATATGTCTGTCTCTCCGTCCGTCCGATGTCTGTCTGTCCGTGACGTTCCGGGATTAGTATACACACACTAAAGGCGAATAGGAAACCGCACCCAGGCTTTTATGGCAAGCGGAATTAACATTTATTTATTTTTCAGATATCCGAAATAATTATTCCAGATATCTGAAAAAAAACTATTTTGGATATCCCAAAACAGGTACGTATTTTAGATACCCAAAAAAGTTATTTTGGATATCAAAAACAACAATTTCGGATATCCGAAAATAAACATTTATTTCAGTTATCAAAAATAATTATTATGGATATCCGAAATAACCATTTCGGATATACATGATAACTATTTTTGATATCCGAAATAAATGTTTATTTTCGGATATCCAAAATTGTTGCTTTTGATATCTAAAATAACTTTTTTGGATATCTCAAATAAAACGCCTTTTTGGCATAATTTCTGATATCCGAATAATTATTCTGGATATCCAAAATAACAATTTTAGATATCCGAATAAGTGCATATGGCAAGGGGAATTAACATTTATTCGTTTTTTCAGATATCAAAAAAAAATATTCTGGATATCCGAAAAAGAATTTGTGATATCTGAAATACAGCACATTAATTTCAGATATCTAAAATAGAATTCCAGATAATCAGAAATAACTATTTCGGATATCCAAAATAACAAATTTTTATAGGCTATCCGAAATAAATGTTTATTTTCGGATATCCGAAATTGTTATTTTGGATATCCAAATAACTTTTTAGATATCTCAAATAAAACGCCTTTTTGGCATAATTTCTGATATCCGGAATAATTATTTCGGATATCCGAAATAACTATTTTGGATATCTGAAATAAATGTTTATTTTCAGATATCCGAAATTGTTATTTCGGTTATCCGGGTCGGGTCGGGTCCACAGTTTCGTCTTAATTTTGGGTCGGGTCGGGTTGGGTTGGGTCACTTCACTTATGGGTCGGGTCAAGAAAATTGGACCCACGTCCAACTCTGCGTCAACAGTATTGCGTATACTGTGTGAACGTATGATTGAGTAGGTAGCCTACTCAAACGCCGGTCACCTACTGATCAGCATACGCAATTGAGTTGAGTTGAATCGATGTATATGCTGGGCCAGGAACATTAAAAAGCAACATCACAAGCGATACCGACGCGTCAGAGGGGGGTGGGTTCACTTAACATTAGACTATGGTTTATTATTAACTCAGCCTAGATATTTTACTGGCGTGGCTTGTCCGTATCGTCGTCGGCGCTGCTTTAACTACGTGCGTTATCGTTATTCGGTTTGTACATAAGCACAAAAAGAAACAAGTGTGTTACCAAAACACAATACCCGCCATACGGGTAGTCGGACAGAGAACTAAAATCAGCACAAACGTATGGCGGGTAAAAAAATGAACAGTATGTAAACAGTACGTAATCACAGTACGTCAAGAGTAAGCATCTGGGGCAGGGGGTTTCCTCCGGGGGAGGGGGTGTTTTCGGTAGCGGTTTCCTTCGGGGGGACTTGTCTCCACCGGGGGGGGGGTTATCTTCTAGAATCCAACGCGATTGTCGGCCGATATCTGGCTATCGATCGATGCCTGCAGCGCTGGAGCTAGTGCTATCAACTGACGTTCATCCGTCCAGTGGTGTATCACAGTCGCGGTGCAAAGTCTGTTTAGGACACAGAAAGCCACGCACAATCGTGAATACGCCGAAGAGCAGAAAAGAGGAGAACATAATTTAATTTACGCAGCGGTAAATCTAACGCGAGAGTATAACTAATGATAAAAGATTGCGCTCGACGTTTTGTACTACTGAAGCTAACTACTGATGGACACGAAGCATCGCGCGGCCTCTCTGCAACAGCAGAGCTACTTTTTACATTATAGTTACAACACCGTCTGGAGTGGCTTATGCTCGTTACACTCGCATAACCCACTCCAAACAGTGTTGTAACTATAACATAATGTCAGCCTCTGTCTACCAAAATAATGTTGTCAATGCTGAAGTTACGTCATATTAGTCGTAGGGATCCGGTTTTTTGAGACACGTGTAGTACTTAATAGCTTTTCTATTATTGTCGATCTGTTGGTATTTCGTTTTAGATGTCTCTTCAAAGCAGCCCGTCGGCGTCCGATGCACCACCACAACTCCCGGTAGACGGCGCTTGCTCAACCACAAACGAGATTACGGCGTCGGGTAGCGGTGACCGTCAGTCCACAGTGGACGTCGACTTGAAGCGGGAGAAGCGGCGAGTCTGGAAGAACGTCGCCGTCATCAGCGTGGCGTTCCTCTTTAACTACAACGCATTCTTAAGCCTCAGTCGGCTGCAGAGCACGTTGAACCGGGTCGAAGGCATGGGAGTCATCACGATGAGCATCCTCTACGCCACGTTTGTGGTCTCCTGCCTGTTCGCACCGAAGTTGATGATTCGTTTCTTCGGGCATCGATGGACTATCGTCGTGTCTTTCTTCGGCTACATAGTCTACATGGCGGCTAACGGCTATGCGGTTTGGAGCACGATGATACCGTCGTCAGTGTTGGTGGGCATGTGTGCTGCTCCACTGTGGACAGCTCAGGCCTCCTACTTTACCATTATCGCACAACACTACGAGCGACTTACCGGACAGACCAGTGGAACCGTCATCTCCAGATTCTTCGGACTCTTCTTCTTCTGTTTCCGTGTCTGTGAGTTACGCTATTGCATACAAAACACATTTCCCACACTTTTACTGCATTCAACGGAACATTTACAACGAATAGAAGTACCGGTAGCCCAATAATCACACAATTCGAGCACATAGGCCTACTAATAAATTTCCTAAATCGTTTATACCAGGGGCGGCGCTCCCATAGGAGCTGGGGGGTCATGACCCCCCCCCACTTTTTGAGGCAAAGGGGGACGGGGGGGACATAATTTGGGAATAATTCACTAAATGATGCACTTATATTTTGGATAACCACAAAGTTAACGTTGAAAACACAAAGATAACAACAGAAAA
>Ga0209339_1001422_pt1 | contig 10271 bp, 5 predicted proteins | sample OlaalgELextract3_FD_187376 | JGI IMG/M metagenome (GOLD analysis project Ga0209339, IMG submission 187376) | Olavius algarvensis symbiont microbial communities from Tuscany, Italy - Type A ELBA extract 3 (SPAdes) (version 2) | ecosystem: Host-associated > Annelida > Digestive system >...
TTTCGGCACAGAGCTCATATGTAAGGTCGTATTTATGCTTTTTCTATCTTAACAAAGTAATTTTTGCCGTTTTAGATGTGCCATCTCTACCCTTACAATAATGTTAAACTTCTACGGAAGTTTTTTTTACATTAATTATTATTAAGAATGAATGTCATAGCAACATTATAGTCGATAGACTTCAAGGTTGCGGAAGAACAACTCTCAACGCCAGCTACAACTGACAAAATCTATCAAAACAACAGAGACCTTGCTAGCGTGATTGGCAACCAGCACGGCGCCTCACTGTTACCTCATCTACTGATAACTGGTGATAAGTTTCTGTTTCTTGTATAATATTATACAATGCTATTGCAAATAGTCCGATTTATTACAAAAAAGACCAAAATGTTCCTCGCAAGTCTCTTAAACTCTCTTTGTCGTCAGGGTTTTATACAGGAGTTCATACCAGGGGGGGGCTGTATAAGAACCGGGGGTCACACACAAGGGCTGATCAAGGAAAAACGAGAAGGAGGCCATGAGAGCCTGGGGACAAAAGTCCCCCAGTGGGGTCCAGAGTCGGTGAAGTGAGGGTCTGGAGGACGAAGTCCTCCAGAAGCCGAAGAGTTTTTTTGCATTTTGATAGTCAATTTAACTGTATTTCGTTATAATAGCCTATAGGCTATTCATGCTTCAACGCCTAAATCAAGTAAATTAATATGCTAGAGCCCGGAGTCCATAGCCTTGGCAGAATTTAATCTAGATTTCAATACAAGGTAGGCAAGCATAATATTGCGGCAGATACCGTATATCATATATCCACGGCATTACGGGTGACCATCACCATCATCATCATCATCATCATCATCATCATCATGCTTTATTGAACAGTGAGACAAAACGCTACAGTGGAATTGGAATGCAACGCACAAAAAGTAAGAGATGTGCTGTAGCTCATGCACATCTAGTTGATATGGCCGTATGAGGGGGGGGGGCATGACGAGATTGCTCCCCCTTGGATCAACGAAGGGGGCACCGGGCACGGCCGGATTGGCCCCGCCTTGGATCCGCCCCTGGTCACACACGCATACACCCGTGACTTACGTACTTACTTGAATGCTGCTGTGTGTATCTAGTCCACCCCAAATTTGACCTTTACATTTTTGCCGCGATGCTACGCAAGCGCGGCCTAAGCCATCATGCTGTGTGTGTGTGTCTGTCTGTCTGTCTGTGTGTGTGTGTGTTAGGGGGGATTCGTCCAGCCTCTTGTCTATTATAGGCTTAAAAGTGTGGTATTGGTTTACCCCTCCCCCTAATAATTCCCCTTTGCTATACTATAGCAAAGGGGAATTATTAGGGGGAGGGGTAAACCAGCTATACATGTTAGGAATGTTACACAAAAACCAGGCAGGGCCTTAAAAAAGTTTGGAATAGCAGTAGTCCTCCCCTTTCCCTTTCCTCCCTCCTTCCCTTTCCCTCCCCTTCCTTCCCATCCCCTCCTCTCCCCTCATTTCCCCTTCCCTTTCTTCTCCTCCCCTCCCCTCCCCTTAGAAGCAGGGCCCCCAAATCCAGCTAGGGGGTCTGGGGGAGCGCTGTAAGCTCCCCCAGCGGGATCTGGGTCGGAGCCCCAGCCGAAATCGATTTTTGGTGCATTTTAGCCCTAAAATCAGGCATCTGGTGGCAAAAATTTTAATGATTTTCCTGAGAATGACCTCGAGTGACCTCTAACCCAGATTTCAAGGTCACGATATTATTCAACGTCAAATAACTCGAAAATAGTACAAGATAGAGCTATATTTACAATGGCCGACCAATAGAAGTCGCATAGGCCTATGGTCTATCGAACGGCGCCATTTTCAATTACCTTGAACGACCTGCTTTTCGAGGTCACACCATTCTTTGACACTGTATATCTCCGAAATGGCTAAAGATACGGCTATACTATGGAAGGCAAATAGGAAACCGTACCCAAGCTTTTAAATGGTGCCACTTCCAATGACCTTCAGTGACATCTAACCCACATTTCAAGGTCACAATAGTATTAAACGTCAAATAACTCGACTACTACTAAGTCGTGTATGATCTATCCAATGGTTCCGTTTCCAGTGACCCTTAACCTAGATTTCAAGGTCACGATGTAATATTTATGCCTATAGATGTCCTCAGCGTATTGTGTGCGCAGCTGACGCGCGATCTGTTGGCGATAGCTAAGTTCTTGTTATCTCTTTGTACAGGGCTGTGCACAGCCGTTTTATGTAGTGTTGAACTATTTTGTGTAATTTTGTAACTTTTTTTCATCATTAGCGGTGATATCGTTTAATGCGTGGCGTCAAAGCCCTAAGCAAATAGCCGACTTTGAACACTGGTTATGACGTGTTGCTCCGCCGTAATTGTCAACCTGTCGTGATTTTGAAAATAGGTTTATGAAGAGACTGGTGGCATATCTGCGTTTCAAGCTGGCACTAAAGACGCACCTGTTCTCGAGTGCCCGGCGCCATTGAGATGTTTTCATGATTCAGGGGCCGGATATAAATATCTAGACTTACTTACTTACTTAGGGTGAGAACGCCAGACATGAAAAGTCAGCAATTCTGTTGTCGTTTTGTTGCAAATTCATCAGGGTAAAAATATCAACATTCAAAACAGAACTTGTTTTAACTCTTTGTGGCCATATTAAGACCGCAGAGCAACGGAACGGACAACAATACGATGATTGGTACACTGGCCGTTGATGAGTAAATGTTACATTTGGTACAGCGAGGAGGGGACTGGGCGGGGCCCCAACCCGCCCAGGCCCCTCCTCGCTGTACCAAATCGGTCCAAATGTAACAGCCCACCCATCAATGGCCAGTGTACCAACTTTATATTATTTGATGTGGCACTATAATTGCCTCTGGATTCTAAAGGGTTAACATAATTGGTGCAAAAATAAAAAGGGTGAATTTGCCGCTTATCATTGTATAAATAGAGCAGGCGCGGTCACATAATGCCGTGGACGATGAGCACACGACATCGATGTGCATACACACGAATCGAACACCTTATGTCGCATTGAAATTGAATCGTTGAATCACATCAGCGTACTTACCACCACTGGCGGTGTGGTGTCCATTATACTGTGGTAGGCAACGAGATGATTGACGTTGATAACTGTCGATTAGTCAAACCAGATGAGATGCACATCCAAGAAACATCAGCAGCATGCAGTCAACTATATCACTAGTAGGAGGTCATTAGATACTCAGCATTTCCGTCGCCAAACGCCGCCGAAAGTCGGAAGGTTTAGCTCCAGGAGAGAGCGAAGACTGAAGACCCACTAACCTAGTCTTCTATGGAGCCTACACCCTGCCAACTGAGACGAAACTCGAAAATCGCCGGCATCAAGCGCGTCGGCGATGACGTCGACGGCTGCTGCTGCTGTGAGTGCGAGGAGAAGCGGGATAAGAGCCAGCGCAGAATGTATGGCCAGGGAAGACGATGAATATAATGCTATTGCAGCCTACAACCAGCGAGCGCCGCGAAACACCAGTCGCCGTTTTTTTTGCGCCGTCTTCTATTAGGCCACCCACCACAGTGGTCTTCTTTACTCGCTGTTGCGTTCCTCTCCCATACCATACTATAGCATTTTTGGAGAATTTCTGGTTTTCGTCGGCAGTTTTGGGACCTCCAATTTGTGTAAAAAAATATTTTATGTGCAACTTCTGAATTCTAGCAGAAATGGTACAGCAGAAATAACTACAATCCATCACGATGTTTAATGCCTCTGCGAGCTGTGCGCGCTGAGGCTATTAACCTATGTTTTCACTATATCCTGTTAATTGGCTTGATGTCTGTCCCGATGTCCCGTGCCAACATGAGCCTTTCTTTCGCTTCTCACGAATACTGAACGGATTTCGATGAAATTTGCGGGAGGTAATCAGTCACTAACACCAACAGATCAACTGATTACATATTGTGGGCGAAAGAAACTTCGAATCGACGTCAAACCGGTGCTGCCACGTAGCGAATGCGGAATCATCATATGACCGCGCGCACTCTTTAGCTCTCTAGTTCAGTTATACAGTCACTGTAGGTATAGCTTTTTGAGAAATACTCAAAACATTTTAAGCAGTAAGCACGTTAAGAAACGTGAATGTCCATCCGTTCGGTGGGGCCTTCATTTCATTCATTCACATTAAAACGGCAGAGCAACGGACCATACAGCAATACGGTGATTGGTGTGACAATATTAATGATGACGATGTTGTGAGATCTACTATTATGAATTTTAATGATCACCACTCCAAAAATTTCCAAAAGAAATTTATATTATAAGTGAAACGTACAATACATATAGGAAAGAAATGATAACCAATGAATACAATGTTAACAATATAAGCAATACAGAAAATATATCTGAAACTAGGTAAGAAAAGTCCTGACACACAAATGTGTTTCTGCACTGACTCCTTCCACAGAGAACTAACTAGAACTCCTAGCCTTCTCTTCACACACAGTCTGTCTACCACAGTAGGCTCAGAACAGACTATCACCATACTCTTACAACCTCTTATACTAAATAAGAACTGTAAAGACACTAGGTGTGACCAATATCAAATCTACACGCAACCGAGTATCAAAATACTCTCACGAACCACTCTACCTGCTGGATAATACCAGTCAGAGCAACAATTCACACACAGTGAATTAAATTAGCAACTTCCTACTCTGAGGTAAGTTACTTTACCAATAAACAATTCCCCCACAGTGAATTAAACCAGCAACTTCCTATCCTGAGGTAAATTACTGCCACAATATCATTCACACACAGTGAATATACCTATACAGTGCTCAGTCGTTAAGTAACACCGAAAGAGGAAGATCCGCCGAACGATCTCCTCTTTTATACCACAACGAACTTTCTATATTATTCTAGCATTACTAGAATCTTCAGTCACATGGCAACACGTCTAACGCACCGAAACATCAGGAAGTCTCAAAATACACCCAAGTATCATACCTAAAATTAGATCGAAAATTCCCAACAAAACAAAAACAAAACAGTCTGTAATATAGTAAGTAAACTATTTGTACGAACATGACAATTGGTACACTGGCTGTTGATGGGTGGGCTGTTACATTTGGTACAGCGAGGAGGGTCTTGGGCGGCGCCCCAGCCCGCCCAGTCCCCTCCTCGCGGTACCAAAATGTAACGGCCCACCCATCAACGGCCAGTGTACCAACTTCAGATTATTTGATGTGGCACTATACTTGCCTCTGGACTCTAAAGGACGAACTTGGTGCAAAAATAAAAAAAGGTGAATTTTGGATACCTGGGCCAACATAGCCTCAATTCTGCCAAAGCAGCACATCTCCAGTGAGTGACATACGGCTGTTATGTAATGACATCCAGTCTGCATACAACATATCAGTTTCTCAGCTCAGCGACGTATGCGTGTGGCTCTCATCTTCATTTCGATCTTGAGCCGGAAATGAACTTCTACCCAGCGTCTTTCACAAACTGCCGTCACCTGCTACATTTTACACATGTGCCAAATCATTGCCGCACGATGCTATGCATAGCGCGGACTACACTATCGTAAGATGTCCATCTATTCGTCCGTCTGTAGATTATGTTGCACGCCGTATTGTGTCGAAACGGCTACACACGTAATCAAACTTTCACCTTCGGCAGCCACACCATTCTAGTTTTTCCACGCCAAACGTTATGGCAATACTCCGACGGGTCCTCGAGTGCAGGGGGTATGAAAAATCGCAATTTTCAACCAATATCTCGATATATCTCAAAAATGATACAAGACAGGGCCATAGTTACTCTGGAATGCGAATAGGAAACCGTACCGAGCTTTCGAATGGTACCATTTTCAATTATCTTGAACGATTCCTAACCCAAGGTCACGCCATTATTTGACGCCGAATGTCTCAGAAACGGTACGATATACATAGCTACAAAGAACTACAGTGTACTTAATAGGGACTTAACATATATACGCCATAGTCGAGTGTCATTTTGAATGACTTTGAGTGTCTTAGCGAAATATTCAGTAACACGAAGCATCGCCAGCTGCATCTCTGCGACAGCTGAGATTGGTATTGCTTGGTGATAGAGGCGCAAGGTCGTCTTAAGGGTGTAACCATGGAATTTATAGCTCCATGGAGTGTATAACGCGCAGCAGTGCCACAAGCGGGAGTCGAACCAGCGTCCTCTCGGTATATAGCGAATCGAGTCCCACGTACCGTAGTTACGCCACCATACATCATCCTTATGACACAAGGATCATTTGTCTGTCTGGCACTGTCTGTCGATTTTTGCCGCGCGATGCTATGCAAAAGCGCGGCCTATGCTGTCATGCGGTGTCTGCCAGTGTGTGTGTGTGTGTCTGTCACGTTCGTAAGTTGTGTCAAAAAGAATAAAGATATCTTCGAAAATTTTTCACCATCTGGTATAGCCACACCATTCTAGTTTTTCCATACCAAACGGGGTGGCGATATTCCGACGGGAACCCCCATAACGGGGGCGTCGAATGCAGGTGGGGTAGGCAAATAACGCGATTCTGGACGAATATGTGGCTTCGCTGCATAGGCCTATCTACAGTGTTGTAAACCGTACGAGTCGCGAAATGTGAAAAATAAAGCCGCGACGAACGGCGTCGAGCCGAGCACTCACGGCGGCGTCCAAATAATTGTAGCTATGTATCTCGTACCGTTTCTGAGATATTCGGCGTTAATAATGGCGTGACCTTGAAATCTGGGTTAGGGATCGTTTAAGATCATTGAAAATGGTACCATTCAAAAGCTCGGTACGGTTTCCTATACGCATCCCAGAGTAACTATGGCCCTGTCTTGTATCATTTCCGAGATATATCGAGATATTGGTTGAAAATTGCGATTTTTCGTACCCCCTGCATTCGACCCCTCCGTCGGAGTATTGCCAAAACGCGATTTTTCTAAAAAAAACTTAAGGAATTTAGAGCCATTGTCTCTATTGACGACTTATGAGAAATCTTACATGAACTTTTCAAAGAACCCATTATTGGACCACTAAAATTCAAGACGGCGGATAGCCGCCATATTGAAAATCGTTTTATTGGCCATAACTCAACAGCCGACTGCCAATTTCAGTGAAATTTTTCGTGGGGAAGCAGTTTTTCACAGAATTTTAGCAATGGGACAGATATCCGCGTTTTGTTTTCCTAATGCAGTTTGGGCTTCGGCGAACGCCGGCTTTCGTATCGTCTCCGGTACACTTGTTATAGTAATTACGGCTGCGTGAGCATTGTGCAACTGTAAAATATGTGCATGCACTGCATTTTAGTGGGTGCACAGGACAGACGTACGTTAGACACAGCAAATCTCGCCCTACTCCCCACTGCAAGGTTCTGTCGACATAATCCAAGCCACTGTCGTCTAGGCATATTCTGAAAGTGTCATGACGATGGCTGTCAGTGGCGTTACGAGGATTTTGAATCAGGAGGGGCACGGCGTGCGTGTTCACGAAATCACGCCGAAATCGCATAAATATAACTGAGGTATGTCTACAACTGACCACTGGAGATTATGTAAACAGAAACTGCCAAACCGGTGCACAAGCGCAAGCTCCGCTCCAGGGGGAGCCGCAGTGCCCCATATGGCTGGTGACGCCAATGATAGCTGTAACCGTTTTCCAGTAATGTTGCAACAGTAACGAACATCAGAACAAAGTCGGTTAAAAAGAAAACCTCTATCGCCGGGGCGAGCGAGGTAAATATCATCTATAGCATATTGCTGCACGACGACATAACAAAAGCCGTCGAGTTGCTGGATAGATCGCTCAGCAGTCGGCCCCGGCCCGACTGATTTAGAGGGCTGTGGTCGACCGGTAAAGATGCGCACAACGGCTAACTGCTGGAGATACCCTGCAGCACATTCTTCTCGATGCGATGCCGCGCTGCTGAGGATGCAGAAGCTAAATATTTCGCTGTTGCATTGTGTACACTCCATCTTCCCCTCTGCGCCTGTCCTTGCTACTGTCGACCTTCAGGCGAGTGAGGGGTTGGACTTTTGTAGGCCTATTTGTTCCTCCGTTGAACTGCCCGGCCCCTTTCCATCTCCCGTTGTTCGCCGTCCCTGCATACTTTTGCCTTCCTTTTCATCAGCAGCTCCGTCACGGTTTCATTTTCAGCCGGTAATTGCCCGGACGACAGACCGATAGCGCAGTTCGGTCGATTCTACGTCTTCGCTATCACCCACGCAGGTAGCGACTGATTTATCGAATACGCGTTATCTGTTGCATAGCAGATTACATGCAGCTTAGTATAAACAACCAGTTCAAGCACGACCAGAGATTATATAGACCGGCCTATATAATCTCTGAGCACGACCAACTCGCCCGCTTGTTTTATCAACGTTCACTAGATGGCGTTACTAGTCTATTTACAGCTTTTCAATTATTGTTTGCCAAGCGACCTTGATTTTGGCTCAATTTAGCACGGCATGATGATCCCAGAACCGTTGCCAATCTCCGCTGAAAGCTTTTTTAACCCTTTAGAGTGCAAAGGCAATTATAGTGCCTGCAATGTCAAATATTATGAAGTTGGTAGGCTACAGCTGGCCGTTGATGAGTGGGCTGTTATATTTGGTACAGCGATGAGGGGCCTTGGCGGGCTACGTACAGCCCCGCTCAGTCCCCTCATTGCTGTACTAAACGTAACAGCCCACCCATCAACGGCCAGTGTGATCCGTTGCTCTGCGGTTTTAATGTGCCCATGCCCATAAAGGATTAACCGTTTTCGTAATCTCATAACCATTACAAAACAATAATTGTGGCTGCCGGGTTCGGCCGACATGGTATGCCCCCGCCCGCAGGTACAGCATTTTGTTTCCCGAATTAAGAAGAGGCAGAAATAAGACGTACAAGCGATGTGAGCTTATGACCTTGACCTTTGACCTTGGAGGTCATGGCGCTTATACCGCTGATGTGGGTCTACGTCCTCCATCTGCATTGCAACTTTGAAGTTCTTAGGCCTTCCGCTCGGAAGAAATGGTACGCGAGCAGCATCTATAGTGGGTAACTTTCCTTCAAAATTTGGGCACGCTAAACCTTTGAGTTCTCGAATTATTCGCTATGTACGCGACGGATGGACGGACGGACAAAAGCAACGCTTATTCCCCCCTTCCCTACGGGCGGGGGCATAAAAAGAAACACAGCTAGGTGACCAAACACAATACATACCTGTACGGCATTCTCCAGGTTCTGTAATAAAACAAGAAGTGTGGCCGCCGGGTTCGGCCACACGGTATGCCCCGCCCGCCTCTATGACACAGATACAGCATTGGGCCAAGACGGCTTAGGCTGATCACGTGACCTTGCGACATTGACCTTTGAGGTCATGGCGTTTGTGGCTGATGCGGATCATCGTCCTCCATCCGTGTACAAAATTAAGTTTGAAGTTCGTAGGCCTTGACATTTGGAACATGTGGCGCACGATGTATGTCAGCATTAATGGGCCTGGAGACGTCCTTGACCTTTGACTCTTAAAACTGGTACGCGAGCTGCATCTAAGGTGTGTAATCTTCCTTCAAAATTTTGGCAAGCCTTTCGGTTCTCGAATTGTTCGCTATGTACGCGACGGATGGACGGACGAACGGACGGACAAAGGCAACACTTATTCTCCCTTCCCTACGGGCGGGGGGCATAAAAAGAAACACAGGAGACCAAACACAATACATACCTGTACGGCGTTCTTTAGGTTCTGTAATAAAACAAAAAGTGTGGCTGCCGCGGGTTCGGCCGACACGGTATGCCCCCGCCCGCCTCTATAATGACACAGATACAGCATTGGGCCAAGACGGCTTAGACTGATCACGTGACCTTGCGACCTTGACCTTTGACCTTGGAGGTCATGGCGTTTGTGGCTGATGTGAGTCGTCGTCCTCCATCCGTAGGCCTATACCAAGTTTGAAGCTCGTAGGCCAATTGGCATTCGAAAGATATGGCGCACGATGCGTGTCAGCATTAATCATCATCGTTTGTTACGCCATTGGCAGCACAAACTAGATGGGCACTCGGTACGTAGAGCGCATGTACCTCCAACAAAGGTGTCGCCACAGCTCGCGGTAAATACAAGAAGCCCAGCTAGTGCTGGGATAGCCAACCGTCCGTTGGTATTCGCAACTAGAACAACAGTCAGCGGCCATAACATAGAATACCTATGCCTGAATTTATTTACGCTTCGCCGTTTTAATAATAACGAGAGTTCTGGAGGCAGGCAAATACGGTTTTGCCCCTATTAGGGGGTGATGCCCCCAGACTA
>Ga0209339_1001423_pt1 | contig 10270 bp, 8 predicted proteins | sample OlaalgELextract3_FD_187376 | JGI IMG/M metagenome (GOLD analysis project Ga0209339, IMG submission 187376) | Olavius algarvensis symbiont microbial communities from Tuscany, Italy - Type A ELBA extract 3 (SPAdes) (version 2) | ecosystem: Host-associated > Annelida > Digestive system >...
TTTCTATTTTGCACTAATTTCGCTACTGTGATCGTGTTAACGATGCACACACAAGATGCCTAGGTGCCTGGTTCTGCGCCGAGGTGGTTTACCCTTCAAAAGACGGTCACCCACCTAGCCTACGTAATCACCGGGCCTAGCGTAGAGTAACTACGTTGATAGAGTCCAACGTGTTACTGCTACACTAAACCGGCGGAGTAAGAGATCCATGAGTCGGAGACATGAAATGATCAACTTCAGGGCTCAGGAAGTCAAAGATGAAGATCACACGAGCCCAAAGACAGATTTGGAGGCTTAGAGGAGCTGGGTGGAGGCATAATTCTACACTCAATTGGTCGAGTAACTTACTTGTAGCTTTCCTGGAGCGGGTTCAATATGCACACTTCTAGCGTAGAACTTTTTTCCTAGCGTATAGAGTTTTATCTCTATCCGACTGTAAGTACAGCCTTAATCCACTCAGTCAAACCCGAATTGACCAGGTAGGACGATATCGAATTCGATGAACGTTCAAACTGAGTTGTACTTGGCATGTATGGTAATCATTAGGCGTATAGTTACCGTTACGTATAAAATATTTATTAACAAACAATTAAAACATACATTACAAATGTTACAATAAGGCTGGCACTGTATATATATTAATTTTACAGTTCAATCTAAGCTAGGCTGGAACCGTGCAATGCTTGCGAGCGATGTTTGGATCGAGAAGCTAGCAGTAGCCTATTATCTCACGAAGATGCGATCTATTCCGTTGATCCGCTGTCTTCCGAAGATGTCGCCGTCGTCGTCGACTTCCACTGGTTCACAGATTGCCACCTGGAGGCGATCTTTAACATGAACACGTCACGACTTCAGCTCCGATCTACGATCACCGTCGACGGGAAAGATGTTCGTCTGATCACCGGCGTTTCTCCCTGAACCCGGCTCAACACGATATTCTTCCGCACCGTCAATCACAACTGTCTGATCTAACTATCAGACTTCATATAACGACTTCTTTGAAGTCGATATCACAGAAACGGTGACTTTATCACCTAATATTCAAATGGTCCTTATGACCAGTTCAGTTCAATCAATGAAAAGTCACGTGACCAATCGTTCTTTTTCCTCATTGGTCAAAATCGCCTTCAGCTGATGTTCCGTTATGATAATTCATAAGTATGTAAATATTCAGACATCAGTTGTTGGACCTCAGTAAAATCAATAATGGATGATCACTGGCAGTGACTGTCCTTCAACGCAAAGCTAGCATGCAACAAATAGGCCTTCCTATTAGTGCCAGCAATTAAAGGAGCTATGTACATTAATACACATTCTAACTAGCCAGCCAGCGTTAATTAAATTAGACAACGAAAATATTGGTGGGTATCGTTGCACCTTTACATATATGTCCCACCTACGAAACGTTTATTACATAAACATTTCTACAACACTATAGCACAACAATATTTTTAATATCGGCGCATCACTAAAGTCCAATACGCGCCACACATAGATGTAATATAACAACATCTCTAATCGTATTACATCATATGCAACTTTTATGTCTGCATATACATTCTATCAGCACACATAACAGTCAACATTACAATTGCACTGATATGTATTAAACACATGTTATCTAACAGTATATATTTTTTAGACATCCTGTATATATGTATATAATATAGTGTATACTTTTTAGACATCCTGTATATATAATATTCAACACTGTGTTATCAAACAATATTTTACATCTCATACATGACACTTTTAATGTCACATCATATACATATCATTCACAGTCACATTGTCATACAATGAATAATGCAACAATAATACAACATATTTACAAATTAAAATATATATATACATTGACTTCACACATCACATTGCACTACATGCGCTGTGATCATCTCAGTTTGAACGACTGAGGTCTAGAACCACACGGAATAAACAAAAAATTAAAATGTGAAACTAAAAATAAAATGATGAGCGTGATAGGTCCGGTCCAGTCTCGTTATCGTGAGGCAGTCCAGTAGGTAAAAGAAATCTACGGTGGGAAGGATTTGTTGAAAAGGTAGGTTTTATATGCCCCAAAAGCTCTGGGCGGCCGGAACTTTGCCCCGACCCCAGTGGGGGAGCTTACAGCGCTCCCCAGATCCCTAGCTGGTGGGGAAGGGGACTCGCTGCCCCCAAGAAACACACCACCCACTCTCGGCCATGCGGGCCTCGGATTTCGGCACTTTGGGCCGAAACGACCCCCACTACTTTTTTGACAAATCGAACACTAAGAGTTGCCGTTTTATTGCGGCGTAACAGCGCCTCTCTAAATCTGATCGTATCGTGTTTTACCAATTCCATTATTAACGTTTTATTACGATTCTTAGCGAACAGCTACATCGACTATGTATCAGATAATGCACAATTACACTGTAGAAACTTTTTTCAATATCCAAATTTATTCACCAACAATGCGAAGTAAAGGAAGCAGAAGCATGGACAGAAAGAAGTTACTCCACAGAACAGAGTAAATGAAATTGTTTCGCTGAAACGAACGAAAAAGAGTTTGTTTGTGTACAGCCTACGTCACGGAAGATCCGGAAAAAAGACTGAGGTGATAAATCAGTGGACGTGAAAGTATAAATCGCAGGACAACGGCAGTTGCGCCGGAAGAACAGTGACGGCGAAAAAATGTCTGCAGCCGCTGAATCCGGCAGAAAAAGATGGATTGACAACATCAAGTAAGACATAAAGAAATCGAAACTGACTACGGAGAACATGTGATATACGCAAATGGACAAGAACCGATGCGGCTAAGTTCTAATAAACATGAATGAGAGAGAGAGAAATTGTACAGTTTTCACGCAGCAGCGACTACTGCGTTGGGTGGCTGTTTGGATTAGTGGTAACGCGTTGGCCTCGATCAACGTAGTTGCGCTACGCCAGACCCGGTTAGTACCAGGATGGGTGACCGTCTATGGACGGGTAAACCATCTCGGTATGTAACCAGCCAACTAGGTCGACTCAGCCTGCTACCCTCTGTGGGACGGTAAAATGAGTATCAGCTTTCGAGCTGAGAAATAATAATAAATGGCGATGGTGGGTGTAAACTCTGGCAACCTGTACGGGCGGACTCACAGCTTAAGTCGTCTGGCTTAGTCTTAAGTCAACGGCCGCTTGGCGCCGTTCTACATTCATCAGATGAACCGGGTGAACTCTCGCAATGGCTTTGCCATGACAGCACCATAAACATTGTCTTAAAATTGTTATTATTATTACTATTATTACACATTTTTCATGCCAATTTCTCAGCGACTGGACTAGACCGGCGAAGATGCGACAGTGAACGAGCGTACTTTGATGCTGACGTTGATGGTCGGATCCGTGATGTGTTGTGTCAGTTCGCCGCCGACAGAAGTCATCCACGTCAGCAGGCTGCCGGGGTTCGCACTGACGCTGCAGCTCAACACGACGCGGTCGCCGACTGACGGCCAGTACTGCTCTTGCGGACAGCTGATGAGCGGAGCGTCTTCATCAACACATACATACACAGATACAGCTCAACACTACTATTCACGACACATAACCGAGCACGATCGTACGGGGGAAGAAGTTGAAGAACGTTTACGGGAGACCAAGAACAATGCTCTTGCATTGGCCACTGAAGACGAAGGAAGGCAATATTAGTTACGAAGAACTTAAAATGTTCGCCCAGGACAGATCAAGATGGAGTCAATGAAGATGGAAACCTGCCATATGGCAGAACATTGCAGAGAGAGATCGTATTCGCATTTTGCTCAAAGACTTGCTGACTGTGCACTTTCAATGTTGGTCACGCGATCGTGCCAGGAAATGCCAAGGATAGGGTCTTCTCGTTAATTGCAGCATCACTCTTCCTCGGGCAACAAAGTAAGTAAGTAAGTAACAATGTACTGATTAAGGTGACATTATCACGTCAAAGACATTACAGCCCACTCAGCGTCTTGCGTTCTCGGTAAAGATTGTTCTTATAAACCAGAAGTACATTAACACAGTTAAAGTAACGGTGGATTTGTATAGCGCATCGCCGCGAACACGTTTCTGATGCGCTACCGCTTCCCGTAAGTCGGCGCTTGATCTCCGCTAGCCAGTCCGTTCAGCCAGTCACCAGCACTACACTGCGAGACCACCGATACAGGCTGGTGTATCAAGCGATGTGCCTGTTTACTCCCCAGCTTTCGCCGGGTACTCAATCCAGCTTGCCCACAGACGGCGGGCTCAGGCAGAGTAGGCCTGGGAGCCTGGTTCTGCGCCGAGGCGGTTTACCCGTGCGAAGACGGTCAGCCACTCAGGCACTAACCGGGACTAGCGTAGAGAAACTACGTTGATCAAGTCCATATATACCACTACACTAAACCTGCAACCGGCAGGTGTACGTGTTCAGCAGGAGTTGAATTTCACAATGAGGTCGTACTAATATGCATTAGAGGTTTTTCTGCGACGATGCGCTATATAAATCGACATTATCTATCTATCTATCTAATAAAACTAACTCCTATGTGACCATTGCGTAGAGTTACATATCATGGCCTTGCATGAATATTAAATAACAACTTATTTTAATACTGACTAACTCAGTGGAGGGTGAGACTGGCGTTTGCGTCGACGCGAGTTCAACTTCCGGTCCAAAGTAGTCAGAGCGGCGCTGCGTGAGTAAGTGGCACACCGTTGCCTCTATATCAGCAAGCAGTACAAATTTCGTAAAGCCGGGAGGTAGAGAGACACATGACGACGCAGTGTCCCGGTGTCTAATGTGTAGCTGACAGCTGATAAATCCGAGATCCGTATACCGCCTAATGGGCCTCTACGGCTCAAGCAGGAACCTTTACCTTTGATTAATTGTGACTGCTGGTTGTGTAAACATAAAAATTACAAAAATACTTAATCACTTAAAATGGAAGTACAAATATGTACAGGTTTTATTAGTCATCTCTCCAAAGATGACTTGTAAAACCGGTCAAATGTCCGTCCGTCCGTACGGTGTCAACATTTTCAAAACCCCAACGCTCCGAGACCGCTGGGCCGACGTCGATAAAACTGGGCAGGTATATTCTATGGATCGGGGACACAAATTCGAGGAAGCGAAATTTTACATTTCGGCCCCAGCGCCGAGCGGGAGCGATGACCCACTTCGAGCGGGGTGACTTGTTTTATGTGCGGACATTGTCGTCAGTACGTACAGTTGACTATGAGAACTGCGGTTGCACTGACGTCGTCGAATCCCGGCTGACCGGCCGCCGTGCACGTCAGAGTCTTGCCGTTCATTTCCGGTTCCGGTTGCGACGTCACGTATTCGAGGCGGACGGTCACGTGTTGCCGAGTGAGTCCGGGTTCGAGCAGGACCGGGCGCCGGTCCACGGACCGCGCGAACAGCTCGGTGATGTCACGAGTGACGTCGCGCCTGGCGACGGTGACGGTGACGTTCGGCGCGGCGAAGGTGGCCGCCGACGTGACACAGACGATGCCCCACTGCTCGTACTGCTGTAGCATCAGCTCGCCGTGGCTGCCGATACGATACTCGTCGGCCTCGTACGGCGATACGCTCAGCAGATAAGCGTCATCGATCGGCACTGCACAGAATATGTATGTACACGTCGTCGACATCGCGCAAAACGACTCGCCTTGCACTCCAAGTGTAAATAAACCATGAGACGAATAATGTTTCTGCGACTCACACGTCGTTGTCTCAGCTTGCGTCGTCAATGAAAAACTACATATAGACAGTCTACTCGTATATGCAGTATTTCATTGACGACGCAATCATTAGACCGTCACTAAACACAGCTAACCCTTTAAAGCAGGGTTGACACGAATATATCAATGATATATATCAATGATATATATCATGATACTATCATGATATTTTCAAACGAAAATACCATGATATTTTTGATATTTTCGATATTTTCAAAATATCAACCTTTATTATTATTATTTACTTACTTTTCTAATTCATGCATATCTAACACAAACTGCCAAAATCCCTAAGCTATTGAGTGGTGCAAAAAATATTGCCGAAAATTTTAACCCTCTGGGTAGGGCGCAACAACGTCACAGACGACAGATACAGACGGACGGCTCATGCCATAAGGCTAACGTAACGTAGTATTATACAAAAACTAAATTTAACGTATGGTACAAATGACTGGTAACTAATAGTCATTAAATACTGCATCAGCGTGTTACATCTATTGTTATATAAATTACTAGAAAATTTTCATTTTCTGGAAAATATCGAAAAATATAAAAAATATCATGATATTTTTGATATTTTCGATATTTTGATATTTTGGAAAAATCATGATATTTTCCAACCCTGCTTTAGAGTACAAAGGTAATTATAGTGCTACATCGTAATAAAAAATATAAAGTTGGTACACTGGCCGTTGATTGGTGGGCTGGTACATTTAGTACAGCGAGGAGGGGACTGGGCGGGGCCGCAGCCCGCCCAGTCCTCTCCTCGCTGTACCAAATGTAACAACAAACCCATCAACGGTCAGTGTACTAATCACCGTATTGCTGTATAATGGTCCGACGGTGAAAAATGTTGAAAATACGTTTATTCGTTTTGACATGATCCATGAACGGGACAGACAGACGGACACACAGACACACACACAGACACCGCATGACGGCATAGGCCGCGCTTATGCATAGCATCGCGCGGCAAAAAGACTGTACTCGACGTTTTGTACTGTTAAAGCTAACTACTGACAGACACGAAGCATCGCGCGGCCTCTTTGCGACAGCAGAGCTACTTGTTTTCATACCTCTTCCATTAGACGCCTCCATTACGGGGTCCCTGTCGGAATACTGCCGTATGGTAATATTAGAATAGTGTGCCTGCCCGACGGTAAAAAGTTTGAGAATATGTTTAGTCACTTCGACAGAATACCGGTGTGTGACAGACAGACAGACGGACAGACATCTTGCGACAGCATAGACCGCGCTATGCATAGCATTAGCGTCGCGCGGTAAAAACGTCAGCGCCGACCTCTGACGAGCACTTTGATATAGGCAGCTTTGACAGTGTCGTCGTCAACGTATAGAACGCAGCCGAACGTACCTGCGTCCTCGCTCCGAATACCTTCATGAACAACACACCCGGCACTTGTTCAGCGTGAGATAAATAAAGTCAACTGTCTCTCTAAATCGCCAGAACTTCAACGCAGAAGTATTCGCTACACAAACAGCGTGAAATATGAAACAACATGAAGTGTTGATATTTTGGAGAGTGATGGGCTTTATATGGCATTTAGCCTGTGCCTACTAAGCCACCAGTGCGTCGGTACTGGTGGCCTTCGGTAAATTCGGTAAATATCTACAAAAAGATGCCACAAAATACTTCCGCGATAAATGACGTGCAGAGAGAAGCAAAGTTGCAAAATGCTTTCTATTTAGCATTTGGCTCCTGTGTAAAATATATCACTGACCCCTAGTCGTAGCAGTAGATTTTATTGACAGAAATAAAAACAGCGAGCAGAGAAACAAACAAAACACACTGCTGTCAAATTGCAAAAGTACAATCATCAAGGAAAATTCAAATTAATACAAGAAAAAAAACAAAGAAAATGACAGTTTCAGTCATAAATCGACAAAATCAAATGACGACATACGCGACGAACTACATCCACCTCAGCACAATCAAAAAAATTCGGCAATATTATAAAACGACACAGCACCAAACTGAGCTCGAATGTGATCGCTCAATGGGCAATGACAAATCACATGCTCTTCCGTCTGCATTACACCACAGGGGCACAGCCTATCTTCCATGGGTATACGACTCCATCTACCCGTCTCTATGGCCAATTTATGAGATGATAATCTTAATCGCCTACATGGCGTAATGTACAGACGCTGTTTTAGAAGGTACCGGTATACGTGGTTCCTATTACTGATTATGCGCCTCACTTATAATGAGAGGAGCACAATAGCGATAGACCGTGTTGTGACGATGGTTGGTTGGTTGGTCAGATATTCTATTTGCCGAAAATGAATAAGTAACAGTAATATACATCGGTAGAACATGAAAAGGGGAGGCTACTAGATAGAAATGTCCATCAAACAAAGCTTGATTGGTTACGTTCGTGAATTGTGGCTAGACGGTGCGTAGTAGGCCTAGTGGGAAACCCTATCTCAGGAATTCAGTGGTGGCATTTTCAACCACCTGCGTGACGCGCCAATCCTGAGATCTAAGCCCCACTTTTGGAATTCTGGTATACTTTGCCTTATTTCATGACCTACTTTCGTCGCCTATCTCTCAACACAGGGTCTGGAGTGAAATAACGTCCCATAACCCACTCCAACTGAAGCGTGACTAAGCGTGAGCAGTTTATCGCGCTGTTCCTATAGGCCCATGTTGGCCCTAGCATGACGGTCATGAAATAAGTACGTTATACCATAGTCTCTCGTGGTATACACTCGTGTATACCACTCCAGACTATGGTATAACCTATATGTATTATAAGGCGACTTTTGCGTCATACCAGAGGTGTTGTCAACATTGCGACCGTCGAAAGCTGATAACATCGGTGGAGTTTGTGTACAGGACTCACGTGAGGCGCATCTTACCTATTACTATGGCCACTTATTTCGTTCAGATTTACGTCCCCGGAGTTACGCGATGACGGCATATACTAAGCGTCAAAGAACGTAAATGGACTGAGCAAGGAAAACGAAAAAAAGAGATTGACAGCGAGGCAGCCAGACAGGTACGAGATAACGCACCACGAATGCGGAGCTGTAGCGTGGCGGTGCCGTTGGAAACGTGGTAGAGTACGCGGTATCGGCCGAGCGCTGAAAACGCGTCCTTGACGACGTCGTTGTCGGCGACGATCGACGACGTAGTAGTGCGGCTGGTCGACGTGTTTGTGGAATTGTGGTCCGCGACCACCCATGACGTAATGGTGGGGCTGGTCGACGTGCTTGTCGAATTGTCGTCGGCGACATGATGTGTGAGTCTGAGGACGTCGAGCAGCTCGACACCGGTCGCTGTACAAGTCATCGTGACGTTGCCGCCCTGACGTGTGTCCTGTGTCTTCTGGTCCCAGTAGACGCCTGATCGCTTGTCGTTCACATCTGCAGTACATATCCGTCGTACAAGCACCTGACACTGACGACAACAGATTCAGCTATCGCCGGAAAAACGCGCGGAAGCACGTGCACAGTACATTTATGTGCCACTTAAAAACTTTTATTTTAATGCTGCTTTTAACTAGTGATTGTTCAGACCACCTAGTGACTCTACGCGCGCCTCCGATTCGATGTTTGTGCGTTGACTGTGTGCGTGTTACAAAATGTTTTTACGATTACGATTACATTGCGCATTACAAACCAATTAAACGTGTTTTGAGTTGGTTTTGACCTTTTTAGTGCAGCGGAAATTATAGTACCCACCGTTTAATGATTAGCGACAATAGTTAGTCATTATTTTACAAAAGTTGTCTAACTGCTTAAACGTCTGACTTGCCTGACGAATAATATGCAGTTGGTACACTGGCCGTTGACGTGTAGGTCGTTACATTTGGTATAAGACTCGGCATTGTGCCTATCGGGTATGAAAAATTGACAATTTTCGACCGATATATAGCTAAATCACGGCAACGATAAAAGACACGAACATAGTTAATAAAGTTAATAAGAAACACTATCAGGAAATCATAAACGATCTATCGAATGACGTCCATGCCGATGACCTAAGTTAGTAGGCTGACATTTAGAGGTCATTTCAACTATACTGGAAATCTCCTCGCAGCGGATATCTCGACAAATGCAGCATATATCACCCATGAAACTATGTCATGCGGAAAGTAGTACTACTTCTGTTGTATTCGATCTAAAGAACTGTTCCAGACATACTTGAGTACGTAGAACCAGGCACCCATAGGCCTACTCAGCCTGAGCCCGCCCTCTGTGGTTAGGCTAGAATGAGTACCCGGCGAAAGCTGGAGGAGTAAACAGGCATATCGCGTGATACACCAGCCCGTATCTGTGGTCTTGCAGTGTTCGCTGAATGCCTGGCTGAAGGGAATGGCTAGCGGAGATAAGCGCCGACTTACGGGAAGCGGTAGCGCATTAGAGGCGTGTTCGCGACGATGCGCTATACAAATCTAGGGTAGTATGAAGATAAGTAGGCGCAATCCCTGTTCTCCCTTTTTAGTGTCAGTTATAGCATAAACCGTCATAAAATATTATAGTACTTATTCAGTATTATACCGCCTCGTGGGTCGGTTAGGGTTCAGCAGTA
>Ga0209339_1001424_pt1 | contig 10268 bp, 13 predicted proteins | sample OlaalgELextract3_FD_187376 | JGI IMG/M metagenome (GOLD analysis project Ga0209339, IMG submission 187376) | Olavius algarvensis symbiont microbial communities from Tuscany, Italy - Type A ELBA extract 3 (SPAdes) (version 2) | ecosystem: Host-associated > Annelida > Digestive system >...
TTGCACACTTTAAATCACTGAAATATACGCAATTGAATATTAACATAAGCTAAAAAAGCTTGTTAGTATGCTTATAGTCCAAAAACTGTATGCCAATTCCAACAGCCAATACAAAGAACACAAAAAAATTACAACCATCGAAAATGATAGAAGCCGTGAACGATGTGACTACGACTAAAAGTCAATGTAACAAACAGTTAAAGTGTCATAAGGTAAACTAAGCAAAATAGTTAAGAAACTGTAGGCCTGCTACTGTCCGAGCCCAATCAAATGGCTGACGTACGCCAAGAAGTCGACAGTCATCGAGTTAAACTGATGCCAACTGTTCGCTTGAGGAAAATTATATGCAAAAAGCTGGCCGATATTCACGCCGTATCGCAGCTTCGCTGCAGCAATCGCAGCATCATTTCGAACGTAAGCTGGAGCACGTTTTTTTGGACATCGACCGGCTGCCAGCTGCGTTTCTCGGCATTGCGTCTCAAAATGGCATTTCTGGAGCCAGTCCAGAAATGTCCTCATCGACGGGTGTGGAGTCCCGAATCTTGAGTTCGACGCGGCCACCCTCCCCCGCCGTCTACCGACCATACCGTAACTCCCCAGTCCTTCAAAGGAACAGACCATATCGTTGCACTACCGGCTGAACGCCTATATTGTATTGACTTTTTGCGCGCTGAAAATCAATCTTTCCGGAATAAGTCCGACAAAACGCAGCCGATCCGGACCAAATTCAGTATACGTGGACAGGTCAATTGGGCTGAAAACGTTCAGGGAAGTTTTGGCGCGATCGGCCCATTTTGGTCAAAATGGGGACTGGGACGAGTCCCGCGGAGCCCGAGTTTTTTTTGTTTGGTAAACCACGCGACCTTTCAGGAACTTTGCAACCACCGGTTTTCACCAAATTTGGTCACAAAACGTAGTTCGGTGTCCCATCGATGAATCCCGAAAGACATTTTCGAAAATTTTCACTTTAGGGGTAATTTTCCCCCTAAATCTGACATCGAAATTAGGTCAAACAGGCACCTTACTCAGAACAGGCTACAGGTCACGGGATGCCCTGCAGAGAGATACTGTTTACTCCACGTTGTAGTCCAAGGGCCAGGGAGTTTCCGAGGTCGGTCAACTTTTTGTATGACGTACGGTTGCGGAGCTACGGGGCGTCAAACTTGCCCAATTTTCGGATTTTGGCCTATTTTCTCCACACAAAAATCCTAAAACGTACTTTCCGGTGACCAGCCTAGGGGTTACATCGCAGAATGATTACGATTTTTCTATGTGGTAGTCGAAGGTCCAAAGGGGTGTTTTCCGGCCGCGTTGTTTTCCTGCGACTTCTGGTAGGGGAGCTGGGACCCCCAAACTTGCCCAAATTTTCGCCTATGGCAAATGGCTATACCCATGCAGAACACGGCGCGTCAGATCTGGACCAAAGATGTCTGAAAACGCGCACTTCTGGGGACGGATGTACTTTCCCACCAAATATCTTCGCTCCTACCCCCAAAATCACCCCAAAACCCCATTTTAGGGGACCTTTCAATGCAAAGCCTATTATACACGGAGCTCCCCGTAAGTCGCACGTTAATGGAGCTACGAAGCTGAAACTTTACAGTTATATAGGTATAGGCATGTACTTGGGGGAATGGTGTGTGTCAACATTTTTTCCGCTAGGGGCATCCACGCGGCGCATCCCCCCTAATGTAAGTAAGTAAGTAAGTACATAAGTAAGTATGATAAAGTTATGTTCGCCCACTCTTACAGTGAAGACAGTCACGAGCGTGCTAGTGTGAATAATATGCTATAATGTATAGTTCAGTCTTCAGCTGGCGACGAAATGACATGGCAGAGAGTTCGTCGTTGCGTGATGGTGCAGGTAGCAGCGTAGCGCATTTCACGTTGAGGACCCAGCAACAGCAAAGCTGCGTGGACCGTAACGGACTGTCTTCGTCGGTTGAACGATGAGGCCGCCACGCACAGCAGAACGCAGACGGTGTCGGTGAAGGTTGCTTGTAACTGGCTGACACATGTTCATCAAGTAACTGGGTTCTAGGTTACGGAGGCAGTTGAACAATTTGTGGACCCCCTGATATTTTGGAAACTACTACAGCTAGAAAGTTGAATTTAAAACTACCATTAGATATGGTAGCGACGACTACAGCTTCTAGTTAAATTTTGGGACTATCTCTCTACCTCGGAAACTAATCGAGCTATAAAGTTGAAATATGGTGTACAGGTAAACATTTGTACTAGGGCTCCATGTAAAAGATTTGTCCGCTGGGGGCGAACGAGGGGACCAGCAGTCCCACTTTATTATTTTGAGACCCCTCCATATCTCTAAAACTAATCGAGCTAGTAAGCTGAAATTTGGTATGATGGTAGGACTCCATGTAAAAATTTGTCCGCTAGAGGGCGTCTGGGGAGATCAGCAGCCCGCAATTTTTAACGCGCGACGCGTATGCATAGCGCGGACTATGCCGTGGCAAGACGTCTGTCCGTCTGTCTGTCTGTCTGTCCGTCCGTCACACGCCGGTATTGTGTGTAAACGGTTACACATATCCTCAATTTTTTTTCACCATCGGGTAGCCCCACCATTCTAGTTTTTCCACACCAAACGGGATGGCAATATTCCGACGGGGACCCCCCTAATGGGGGCGCAGAATGCAAGGGGGTATGAAAATAATCACGATTTGGGACCAATATTGGGCTTTATCTCGGAACTGATGCAAGATAGAGCCATAGTTACTATGGAAGGCGAATAGGAAACCGCACCTAGGCTTTCGAATGGTACCATTTTGAATGACCTTGAGTGACCTCTAACCCAGATTTCAAGGTCACGATAATATTCAACGTCAAATAACTCAAATACGGTACAAGATAGAGCTATATTTACAATAGCGGACAATAGAAAGTCATATAATGGTCTATCGAACGGCGCCATTTTCAATGACCTTAAACAACCTCTAACCCAGTTTTCAAGGTCATACTATTCTTTCCGCTGAATATCGCATAAACGGTTAAAGATACGGCCACAGTTACTATAGAAGGCGAATAGGAAACAACACCCTAGCTTTCGAATGGTACCAGTTTGGATGACCTTCAGTGATCTATAACCCAGATTTCAAGGTCACGATTATTCAACGTCAAATAACTCTAAAATGGTACAACATAGAGATATGCTTACAATGGCTGACCAATAGAAAGTCGTATATGATCTATCAAACGGCGCCACATTCAATGACCTTGAACGACCCCTACCCCCGGTTTCAAGGTCACTCATGCATTTTTACACTGAATATCTTAGAAACGGTACAATATACAGACATAGTTTCAATGAAATTCTGATAGGGACTTACACACGCCCTACTCAACAGTGTCGTTTCAAATGATCTCGAGTGACATTGAGTGACTTAGCAAAATATTTCATGACAAGAAGTGTCGCGCGGTCTCTCTGCGATAGCTGAGCTTCTTGTTATTTTGGGGACCGCCTTCATATCTTCAAAACTAATTAAGCTAGAAAGTAAAAATTTGCCCGGAGATCAGCAACCCCCAGTTTTTATTTTGGGACCTCCTCCATATCTCTGACATTAATCGAGCTAGGGCGTTGAACTTTGGTACGCAGGTAGACGTGTATAGGTACTAGGGCTCCATGTAAAAATTTGTCCGCTATGATCATCAGCCTCCAATTATTATTTTGAGACCCATCCATATCTCAGAAAATAATGGAGATAGGAAGTTGAAATTTAAACTTTCTAATTTCAAAATTCCATATCTCGTTTGCCGTTATGCTGAAGCGTATCATTATCATTACGATATGAATCGAATCATCATGATTCGTTGTGCTTGAGTTGGCTGCAGCGCAAAATGAGCTGATATGGAAGGAAGAAGTGACAGACCGTGACTCTAAGAGGTTGTAATGTGGACGGCCGGTACTCAGCTTCGCCAGCACTGCGTCTCAGCGCCAACTCTTGCTATATAATTACACACGCAGACACACACACATAACTGTAGAAACATTATAGGCCTATAGGCCTACAGCTGGGTCGCACGCTTCTCGCATCAAATCATTTCTCGTTGACTCGCCGACGTGACGCCGACTTCAACGACGGATGAATATGTAGCCCGCTGATTATGAAAATGTGACACTTGGTGATCCAACTTTTGTCTAAACGAGTCACTGTGTCTCAACTATCGAAGACACTCCGTTTGAGTGATGCAGACCTCGAGGCCGAATCTTTATGGACTTGGCCTCGAAGGTCCATGCCTTGGCCTTGGCCTTCAGAGCTGCACTGATAATTTTTGGCGGCCTGAAACTCAAATAAAACACTATAATAGTTATAATAAAAAAATTAATTGCATTAATTTATTTGCAGTTAATTCATGAATATCTAAGCAAAAGCAATCACAATTTAGTACATTACTTATTCTGTCAGTCTGTCAGATGTACTGCTTATCTTAAGTCCCGCTGTAGCCGTAAGGCCTTGACCTTGGCCTTCAGACTTTGACCTTGACTACATACATCATTGTTCCGTTTCATTGCCGCGCGACGCTATGCATAGCGCTGCCGATGCTGCCGTGCGGTGTCCGTCCGTCCGTCCGTCTGTCATGTTTCTGTATTGTACGGAAACGACTAAACGTATCCTCAAACTTTTCACCTACTGGTAGCCCAACCATTCTCACAGGAAATATCATGCGGCGAAATTTCGACGGAGTCTCCCTTAATGGGGGGGGGGTCGAATGCAAGTATGGTAAAAAAATCGCGACTTTTTTCAACAATATCTCGCTATGTCTCGGAAACGATACAAGACAGGACCATATCGAATGGTGCCATTTCCAGTAACCTTGAGTGATCTTGAGTGACTTAGCAAAATTGTCAATGACGCGGTGCGTCGCGCAGTCTGTGCGACAGCTGAGCTTCTTGTTTTGACATATTTGGTATGCGCAGAAAATTGAACATTTTACCGCGCGACGCGTATGCATCGCGCGCACTATGCCGTGGCAAGATGTCTGTCCGTCCGTCCGTCCGTCCATCTGTCCGTCTGTCTGTCACACGCCGGTATTCTATCGAAACGGTTAAACATATCCTCAAACTTTTTCAGCAGAGGGTAGCCAGACCATTTTAGTTTTTCCGCACAAAACGGGATAGCAATATTCAGACGCATACCCTCCTAACGGGGGGGGGGGGCGAATGCATAGGGGTATGAAAAAAAATCACGATTTTCGACCAATATCTCGCTACATTTCGGAAATGATGCAAGACAACCATAGTTACTATGGAAGGCGAATAGGAAACCGCACCCAAGTTTTCGAATGGTACCAGTTTGAATAATCTTGAGTGACCTCTAACCCAGATTTCAAAATCATGATTATTCAACGTCAAATAACTGGAAAATGGTACAACATAGAGCTATACTTACGCCGGCCGACCAATAGAAAGTCGTATATGGTCTATCGAACAGTGCCATTTTTAATGACCTTGAACGACGCCTACTCCCGGTTTCAAGGTCACGCTGTTATTTGACGCCGAATATCTCCACAATATCTTCACAACCTTATTTCCCTTCAACCCTTTCGCAGTACCCGCTCATCATCTGCTGTTACCCTTTCTCGCCCACCAGTCATCTCCTCATTAAAAGCACAGATCGCTGATTTAGATATGCATCAGCTCGTCTTTGGAATCAACATTTAGATTCATTTCGTCTAATGAATCCTGTCTCGATTCACCTCCTCATTCACTTGTTAACCCCTCCTTGTCACCATCGCCACTCTCATCATCCATCACTCCTTCACTCTTTCACTCGAGGCTCAAAACCTACCTTTTTAACAAATCCTTCCCACCTTAACTTTTCTTCTTTACTCGTTGGACTGCCTTCATGATAGTGGGACTGGACCGGACTTATCATGCTCATCAGTTTGTTTTTAATTTTTCTTTTACATTTTTTTAATGTTCCGTGTGGTAGACTAAGCACGCTATTCGTCAGCTTTTTACTGCACGTTAAATACACAGTATCATATCATATATCAGAAACGCCACAAGATACAGACACAGTTTTAATGGAATACTAATAGCGACTTACACACGCCTACTCAACAGTTTCATTTCGAATGACATTAAGTGACCTTGGGTGGCTTAGCAAAATACTCTATGACACGAAGCGTCGCGCGATCTCTCTGCGACAGCTGAGCTTCCTGTTAGAAGGCGAAACCAGGCTACTTCAGCTACTGTGGCTTGAGCAGCTTCTGATGCTAGTGATGAAATGATAGCGGTTTGAAGTTCAAAATCAACAATCAAAGTTGTTCAATTTTGGGTCGGAAGAATTGCAACGATTTTGAATCCAATCCGTCGTAGAGATCGTATCGATAAACATTTATTTTAGCGAACGACAACGTGTAACTGGTCAGTGGTTGCAGACCAATAGTTGGGTTTGACTGACGTACAGTCACGCACGAGAGACGACGTTGGAGAAGGTGTGAGTAGCGCACCTCGACAGCGCGACGACGCTGTTCTGCCCAGCGACATGCGAGCTCTGCCAGTGAACTGGACTGAGTGTAGTCAACGACACCACGTCGTAGTACTTCATCATTCGTCATCACTGCATCCTACAACACACTGGCTGCACTGAAACAACTGTACATCATTCGTCATCACTGCATCCTACAACACACTGGCTGCACTGAACACTGACAGTTAACACCTCTCGATATAATTACGACGCTTCAAGTATATGTTCAGAAAAAAGACATCCACTTTTGTTTTGTTGCATAACTCTTAGAAAAAGTAATCTATTTGAATGAAAATTACATACAAATACCTAATGAAATGCTGATTCTAACAGCATAAAAATAATTTGTATTTTTATTAAATAGTCTGTAAACCGAACGTCAGTACAATTAAGTGTCGTTACAGCAATGAGATTTACCGTTAGAGATCACGATATTATTAAATACTCGTGAATCATGGAACTATAAATAGATAACTATAAATATTTATAACTCCATGCTCGTGAATAAATAAGAGGTATGAAGCAAACCACTTACTGAAGATGTTTCCTGAGAGAGGATAGAGTTTTAATGGGTTAAAACATTTAACGGAGAAAGTGACAGCAGTGGCATCACTGACTCGTGTTCGAGTTGTGGTCGACCACACAACGCCCACCCACTGCAAAGATTAACAAAGTTAAAGATCTCGCACTGATATGTTGATCAGTGTCTTTACCCTATGAAGACTTCATCTTCTGTCAAAAACATCTTGAGCAAATGTTTTTCTACGCATTTTTTACTCACATCCATTTAATGATATGTTTTTTATCGTCAATAGTAAATCTCATTGCTGTAACGACACTTTTACTGACGTCCATTTTACATCGCTGCTAGCAAAGAACATTTAAGAAGAATATGAATTATTTTTATGCTGTTGGAATCAGCATTTCATTAGCTATTACGTCTGAAATTTTCATTGAAATTGGTTACTTTTTCTCAGTGTTATGAAAGAAAACAAAAGTGGATGTTTTTTTTTCTGAACACACTGTACAAGATCGCACAACATCAATTCACAGTCGTCGTTTAACGTTTATGTCAATGTCAGCGATGTCAACGTAAATTTATATCGCAACCGATGATAACACTTAGTGTTCCGTGAATGACAAGAAACTTAGATATTGCTAACAGGTCGCGCATGTGCATCATATAGACTTAAGACACAGAAACAATACAACACAATTTTGGTCGCGTTGCCAATTGAATTTAAGCGTGGTAGCGTACCAGTCACTGAACAGTACTACACCAGCATACATATCCGACATGCTGCAGCCAGTCTCTTCACGTCAACGTCAAACTAATCTGCACTCTGCGACGAATATTGACCTGTTTGTACCGCGTACTCGTCTTCGACTTGGTGAATGAGCTTTTACCTCAGCAGCCCCTCGCCTATGGAATGCTCTACCCACTGACATCAAGCAAGCCGCCACTCTACTAACACTTAAACTCAAAACATCTATGCTGATTTTACTGAATTTTATCATCGCCTTTTAGTGCATATTACCATTGCATATGTATCTGTAAACAGCTGGTCATCTAGTCACGTAAGCTGTATTGTATGTTCAGATTAAATTAGAGTGACCAACATAGTAAATCTGTCACTTAGCTTAGGTAATTTCCAACACACTCTTAAAGAATCTGTCATATCACCTCTTCTCAAGAAACCTACCTTGGACAATGATGAAATCTCTAATTACCGACCAATTCCAATCTCTCTCTTATATGAAAAATGAACATCTCTCTGAACATCTGACATCAAACAACCTCCTTAATGCCCACCAGTCTGCCTACTTTAAACATCACTCCACTGAAACTGCTTAGCTATACATACATGATCACCTTATTAACGCTAGCTATACGCTCACGCAAAATTTCATGTCTCTGCCTTCTCGATCTATCGGCTGCCTTCGATATCATCGACCACAATATTTTACTCACTCGTCTGTCATCTTGGTTTGGCATTCATGGCACTACTCTAAACTGGTTTAGGTCTTATCGCTTCAGATTCGGTCATACACTCCGACATTGCGCGCGTTATAAGTCTACGTATTATTATTATTATCTGTCCTCTTGCTGTTTTCATGTCAAATGCAATAACAACCTCTCCTCTCTACACACTTGTCTCTACGGTGTCCCCCAAGGCTCAGTTCTTGGCCCTCTACTCTTTGTCATGTATACAACCCCGCTCAGTACTCTTATCTCATCTCTGTCCTTAAATCACCACTTGTATGCTGACGACACACAACTCTTCCTTTCCTTCCATCCATCAGAATTCCACTCTAATATCACTAAATAGCAAAATGCTCTACAACAGATCTCTTCCTGGATGACTGCAAACCTTCTTACTCTCAACTCTTCTAAAAGTGAGTTTCTTCTTATCGGACTTGAACAGCAAATTTCTAAAATACACGACTCTTCTCTCACTACAACCCACTCTGCTCGCAACTTTTGCTTTATTTCTGATGAACACCTTACCTTCTCCGACCAAATCTCTGCACTTTCTAAATCTTGCTACTATCACATTCGTGATAGTTTTCGTCCATATCTCGACTTCGAAACAGCCATTGCCATCTCCACTGTCCATTCTAAACTCGACTACTGTAACTCTCTTCATAACAACCTTCCAAACTATCGCCTTAACCAGCTCCAACAGATTCAAAACTCTCTTGCTCGTGCTGTTGTTAAGGCTCCTAAATCCTAACATATCACTCCCATTCTCAAATCTCTCCACTGGCTTAAGGTCAACGAATGCAGTGAATATAAACTTCTTTCTCTTACCTACAAAGTTCTTACAACCAGTAAACATCTATCTTAACAATGTGGTCTCTGTTCAACCCCTCGCAGTACCCACGCCTCATTGGTTGTCACCCTTTCTCGCCCACCAACCATCTCCTCATTGAAAATCACAGATCGCTCATTCAAATTATGCATCACCCCGTCTCTAGAATCAACTTCCTGATTCATTCCGTCAGCTTCGCCAGTCATGTCTCGACTCGCCTCCTCATTCACTTGTCAGCTCATCTCTGTCGTCATCACCACTCTTATCATCCATCACTCCTTCACTCTTTCACTCGAGGCTCAAAACCTACCTTTTCAACAAATCCTTCCCACCTTAATACTTCTTCTACATCTGGACTGTCTTCACGATCATGGGAACGGACCGGACTTATCATGCTTCTCTATTTATTTTTAGTTTGTTTTTTTCTTTAGTTTTTCTATTTCTCCCATGTGGTGGACTAAGCTGGCTACACGTCAGCTTTTTCCTACACGTTAAATGCACAATATCGTATCGTATCGTATAGGTTAGATTTGCGACATAATTGCATTGCGTATAGTACAGCAATCGCTGCATTCACATTCTGGTATCAATCGGAAGTCCGCATGCATATTTTTTACTAGTGGTTAATAGTAAACTGGGCCATGTTTTCTACCGTTTCCGAGATATTGCAACGAAGACTCCAGAAATCGCCGTAAGCCTCCATTCAGTCTCGTTTAAAGGCTCCGTTCGTACTGATTGCCTGGGGACTGTCGCATGACAGTTGATACCAAACAAGTAGCTCTGCTGTCGCAAAGAGGCCGCGCGATGCTTCATGTCTGTCAGTAGTTAGCTTCGTTGCTTCAATACTACAATACCTCCAGCGCAGCTTTTTTATTATTAGTTACTTCACCTTCAGATTTATATACCAGTATTGGTATTTTAAGAGATGAAAATGGCAAACAGGTTACCGATGATCAAAGCAAGG
>Ga0209339_1001425_pt1 | contig 10264 bp, 5 predicted proteins | sample OlaalgELextract3_FD_187376 | JGI IMG/M metagenome (GOLD analysis project Ga0209339, IMG submission 187376) | Olavius algarvensis symbiont microbial communities from Tuscany, Italy - Type A ELBA extract 3 (SPAdes) (version 2) | ecosystem: Host-associated > Annelida > Digestive system >...
CACTCACCCACTTTGCCTATAAGCTGTGTCTGCATTATTTGTACCTGCATGCGTTTGTGCACTCATCTGCGTTCTGCCGTTTGCTGTGACCTCGTCGTTCCACGGACTCGCCTGGCCCTCTATGGACCTCGTGGTTTTGCTGTCTCGGGTCCAGCGATTTGGAACAGTCTGCCGCCTGATCTTCGCGACATGTCTATATCCGCTGCCAGTTTCTTCAACCAACTCCAGACTGAATTGTTCATCAGGGCAGATTACATGAGATAGCACCTTCATGATAGTGTACTGTAAGAGGGGGCGAAAATCAACATTAACTTATTGCATTGTATTGCATTCTGGCAGAGCAGGTACTATGATCACCTGTGTGTGTCTGTGCCGTCTTTGTGCAAGACAACGCACGAACACATTGATGGATGTCGACCTAACTTGGTAGGCGTGGACCAAGGGTGACCCTCGAGCAGTGATTAGATTTTAATGCTGATCTGATTTCCAGATCACTTTTCCATTTTCCTTTCCACTGCGAGATAGAGAGAGATTTCTCATAAACTGATCGACCGATTTTCACCATACTTGGTGAGAGGACACGTCCAATACATTCTGGCATTGTCGTGGATTTTAATCAGTCTAGAAGATAAATTGCAAGGGTAGTTTTTTGTGACGTCGTGTGTTTCAGGTAAGGTGGAAACATTTTTAACTGTTGCAGTCAATGTCAGGCTCTATTTATTTACTTATTGCAGACACTGATGTTAGCATCAGCGCTGACAAGGCTGATGTGGAGTAGTGCAACGATGCAGAATCGCACGGTGACAGTTTCACGTTTCCATGCGTCTCAGCTGCCGCAGCCGTTGCCTCAGTACTACACAATGATTGGTCGTGGTACAGCTGATGATGAAGATGCTGACCTACCTGGTAAGAACTTGCTATATTCAGTGTGTCATTGCCTGATGGAGTCCAATGCTTTTTTGTTGATCCGGTTCCATTTGGTTCTGCCTTGTACAGGGTAGCATATCTCTTGTATGCTAGCTCTATATCAATCTAAGATGTTAATCCATTGTTTGTGTGTGGCCGACATATTGTGTTGTTCCCGTTTGTAATACCGAACCAACCTTTAGATCTTTCGATTGTCATTCATTCTGCAGATATATCTTAACAGTTGCAGTTATCTCTGTGTCACTTCCTGGAGTAGATTCTTTTGCTGCACTTTTGTGTCAGCATTCCTCCTTAGTTACATTTCGTGACATCATTATTGCCATGATTATTCTGTGAAATTTCCCTTCCAGTGCCCTTCAGCATATTGCTGAGTGTATATTTTTTCACTGTGGTTGTTTTAAAATGCTGCTGAGCTACAGTTTTTAAGCGCCTCACTTTACTTTAGTAAAAGAGGCACTTATTGAGATAGGCTGTGTCGTGACGTCGTTGGTCGTTGGTCGTTGGTTGGTTGTCACGTGCGTGCACTGTGGCCAAACGGTGCATCCTAGGCCTATAGTTAAGTAAGTAAGTAAGTAAGTAAGTGTATTTATATGGCGCAAAAAATCAAGGTCACAATAGGAACCCCTACCCCAGGAATTCAATGGTGCAAATTTCGACCCCCTGGGGTGACCCCTAACCGGGGAATGGGCCCTTTTTGTCAAATTACTTTGACCTCTTGTTTGTCATTTATGTTGGACGTTTTCTTTAACAGATAGTGATGATAAAGTTTTTTTTGTCAGTGTTATTGTTTATTTCTCGTAATAAGCGTCGTGTTGTTTATATATGTTAATGAGTTGAATCGTTTAGTGTCAAGGTATTTGCTTTTCCCGTTTCTTTAAAACTGGACATTTTTTATCCGGTGAATGTTCTCAATGTTACTTGCTCATTCTGTGATAAATATGTGATGTGGCTGCATCAAGTTCAGTTGTAGTTGAGTTTCGTTGTTTGGTACGTGTTGTGTCACTGTATTGTCGGTGCCTGTTTGATAGGAGCGCGTCCAAAGAGTGGTAGCTTCAGCAGTAGTGGTCGGTCGGAGAGTTCGGCTGGTGGTGCTGGTGGTGCGAGTTCGGGCAATGAGACGGAGGAAGGTGAAGTGAAGGCTCGGCATCTGTTGGTTGCCAATCACGGCTCTAACGGTCAGCGCGTGTTGGTGAAAATACGTCCGCCACCACTACCTGCACGCCAGCACCGCGAGGCCTCGTGCTCCACCGACGGCAGACAGTCTTCTGACGAAGAAGACGATGACGACGACGACGATGAAGAAGAAGGTGATTCAAACTCGAGTGCACTGAGTGGCGAGACGGACGCAAGTCCAGCTGGGCGTTCCATCGAAGGCATACCTCGGCCTGTTTCCGGTTCCAGCAATCTTAAGATGAGAATCATAGCTCCCGATCAACGTCGGGTCATCTCACGGCCATGTCTGCCACGAGGCAACATCCAAGCTCGGCTGGCACGCAGTGAAGCGGACTTGTTCTCGGGTCACATTCATCTACCGCAGTTGACTCCGAAGTCTGCAAAATATGGCAAGCTGGCATGCCAGCGCCAGCAGCTGACACCTGACGATGACGAGGCTGCACAGATGTCTGACTCAGAAGATGCAGTGATGCAACACATCAAGCTGAAGGCTGTGCATCGGGCGGCAGAACATGCTGGTATATGTGCACACCCGGGTGATGAGGATGAGGATGATGATGACGACGACGATGATGACGATGATGGAGATGAAGAAGAAGAAGAATTTTCGGAGTATGCTACAAGTCCAGATTCGGCACCAAACGCTTCAGTCCTTGATCAGTCTACAACGCCAAAGTCATGTCGACGGCGCCATGGAGAAAATTTAAATTCTGATGACGAGGGAACGCCGAAGCGCAAGCGATCAAAGTCTGATGTAGATGATGGCAAAGTGAGGTCCAGAGATAGAGCTGAGATGACAAAAGACAGCAACGGCAAGGAATCTGTCGCTGTGAGTAAAGTGTTAGATACAGAGCTATCTGCTGTGAATGAGGATGATGAACGTGCAGCTGCTGAACAAGAGCAAGCCTCACGTTCTGCAAGTCTACAAGATAATATTCCTGTTTCACAGGTAACCAGTATCTGCTTCGATTTTGTAGTAAAATGGTTTCATTTACAGTCGTAAAATTCATAGCAAGCATTGAGGTAAACTGCTCGCTCTATAATGTGTCTGCACATTCTTTGTGTTTTATCTCCCCATGATAATGCGAGGATATTAAGTTTGCTGTCTGTGTGTATGTGTGAGTCTGTCTGTCTCTCTGTCTCCATCTCCTTTGAAACTGCTGAATAGATTTCGCTGAAATTTTGCACAGGTATGGAGGTCTGTAAGGTAGTGTGGTGACAGATTTAAGGTGAGGTGGTAGGATAAATTCCGACTTCCTCTGCAGTTCACTGCTTAATGCAACAGTGAAAGAATTATTGCGGTCTACATGTAACAAAGTTATCGTGGTAATATGACCCACAGCATATATGCACAGTTGTGTATAGTTGGTGTACGTGAAGAACGTGTGCATCGATGCACAGTTGGGTTGAAAGAGTTAACAAGCATTTGTCATTGACTTGTCTGCTGTACAGATAAATGACGATGCTGCCCTGCTTCAGCAGCTGGAGGGTGACAGCAACTCAGAGGACAACGATCGTGACTCGGCCTCGGCTCAAGTGATTGGCGCTGATGACATGCTCTTCAGTGACTTTGACGCAGATAAAGATCCCAAGTCGCTGTCTCCAGGCGAGATGGAATCGTGTCTAAATGAGATGCAGACACTTGCAGCCAGTCATGGTCATGGGTCAGTAATAACTCATTATAAGTGATACATTGTACGCTGTTTCTGATTTATCTTGTTGTCTTTAGATGTGTTTCTTTTTCATTTTTTAAAATTAAGAATTTTGTTGATGCCGTTGTTGGTTGTCTGGCCGGTAAATATCGGACCTACTGCAGTGGTTTACGATGCTGTGCAATGTGGTATGATGCAGCAGTGGACCATTACTAGTGCTAATGTAATGTTGTCAACTAACGTTTGCAGTGATTTTATCGAGGAGATTCTGAGTCCAGAGGAGGACGAGGATGGAGGTGTGAGGTTCGGTGGTGGCAGCTGCTGTAACAGTTCGCACTTCAGTGACAACAACAAGTCCGAGAAGAATATGTCTGACTTTGAGGGCGAGGGAGTGTTGAGCGATGAAGAGATTGTCACGTTAAGTCGGTCGATGCCAGCAGCTCACGATCACCTCGGCACACATGCTATGCCGTCGTCACCACGTCACATCCCCGGAGTCGCTGCCATCTACCAAAAGCATCGTCTTCATGCTGCCATTGATTCTGCTCAAGGTTGGCTGGCACTTTTGCTTTGGATCCAACCAACTTCAGTTTCTGACCTTGTGTGGCTTTACTGTAAACTTGGCACTCGTACGAATCAAGACTTGGGCTTAATATCATCGGCCCGATCTGTCCTGATTTTAAAACACCAGTGCTATGAATGTGATCGTTCGATCTTTGTTTCTTATAAGTTTACATAAGCGACAATTGGTATGGAACAAAATGGTATTTTAAAAAATCTGTTACAGAAGGTTGTGCATAAAAACAGGAGCTAGTGACATAAAGTTGGTTGATTGCAAAAATCAGTTGAACCATTTGCTTCGTAGTATTGGATCTGAAGTGACTTAATTAGAGACTAGATACCTGTCGGTGCTGTACACAGTGCATAAGTCTCCTCTTTCCCATTCACAGACTTCACCTCTAGTAGCTGGCATACAGCTATCTGCAGAGTGTCTATGGCATCCCTCCAGTAAGCTGCTCATGCTGGGTGAAAGTCGGCTGGCCTATGGCCAGCTGCAGTGTGCTTCCAGCATGCTCACTGCCTCTTTACCATCCCAGTTATGTTTGGTTCAGCCTTGCAATGTCTAGTACATGTGAGATTTGGATTAATTAATGTGGTCCACATTTTTGGGAATTGGAGATAAGAGCATTTTTGACACAGAGCAACACACAGTTTTTCTGCCACTACTGAGCTGATTCTCACGGTATCTGTGCATCTGTAAGTTGCTGCGAAATATAATGCAAAAGCAAGTAAGACTGTTTTGATGTTTTCTTACTAGACTGATGGTTTACGGCTTCTAATATTTACGTAATCTGTGTCTGGCATTTGCAGTACTGGAGTCGCAGCTGCGAGCTGCCGAGTCATTAAAGCCAGCAGTTTGTGGACTAAAAATTGACGAAATTTGTCTCCCAGGAAACACGCTGCTTTGGGATCTGTTGCAGGAGCAAAATATTGTGAGTGTTGATGGATGTTGTAGTGATTAACAGTTTGAACTCATCAACAGTAGTTGATTTTCTAGTTTTGATGTGATGTATCTGATGCCAGGCAGATTTTATGTTGCAGACCTTAATGCTTGGAACACACGCAGTTTTACTGCTACATTCCACATGAGCCTGGGTCACAGGGTTATCACCGTTTCTGGAAACCTGGTCAGGGAAACTCCACAAAGTCAGGAATTTGTGTAGTCAGCAAAAAATTTGTATGTCATTACGACTGTCCGTGAATAGTACAGACTGCATCAAAAACTTTAAGCACCAGTCAGGCAGCTTAGTCATATCTTATTAGTTTTGATAACTGCAGTACCTCAGTCAGGTCATGCTTCATGTTTTGTGGAATGCTGACTGTTGCTATCTTCTAGCGAAACGTGTGTTGCATACGTGATGGTGAACATTTTGCTTACAGACAATGTGCTGTGTACTGAAAAGAAGTTGAAGATTACAGTCTGTGCTCGTTTGTAGGAAAAGTTGCCGGAGGGTTTGGCTCAGGAGGCCGAGAAGGCTCTGTATAACTTGGTCTGTTTCTCAACGGAAAGAGCAATTAGAACCAAGTTTATCCAGGCCTGTGTAGAAAACCTTGGAAAACACCGGTGAGTCGAGCGAACAGTGATTTTTCCTGTTATAATGGCATTAGGGGCTCTATTATGTATATTTAGTTATGGTTTGTCATTTTGTTGTTGTTAGTTTTACATAAACGACAAACGTCGGCAAAGCAAGTTGCTGAAGAGGTTTTCTCAATAATGATCTACATTGTTTTTATTATTGCGGTCCTGGTGATAGCGTCAGGGTATTTGTCTTTGATCACCTGCACTTGTAAGTTTGTTTGTTACTTTATTGTTAGGAAGATTATGGGAACATGATAACAGCTGTCATCATGAGATTTTAGCAATAGATTGGCAGCAGCTCACAGTTCATGTGTATTGACTATGTGCCGAATTTGTCAAATTCAAGATGACTGAAATGTGTATTCACTTTGGGCCAAATTTGTCGAAGTCAAGATGACTGAAATGAAAAAGCGGAGAGTCACTGTCAAATAGTGGAACGTAAAATCATGTCGAATAAATACCGCTAGCAACACGTAGTGAATATCATTAAAGGGAAGCGGAAGTGTTTGCCAAAAAATATGTAATGTAGCTAATGTTGCACAATTACGATTCACAAAAGCAATTTGTATTATTTTGACCTCATAAATGAAATAAAAATATATTTATAAATAGTGGCGCCATCTACCAGGCAAAATGTAATCGTTCAGTTGTGATGTCACAAGTGATTATTTATAATTACTGCTTATCAGTGAATTTTTGTTTTAGCAATGGGACAGGCAGTTAAATTCTCAACCTATTATACAAAATAATTTGTCAGAAATACCTACCATTAATAAAGCGGTGCGTCGGTGTTGAGACGGACCTTAACTTGTGAAGTCACGCTAGCTTTTTGCTGCTAGGTGGCAGTACTGTAGTCAGTTAAGCATTATAACGAATCTTAATTTAGTTTGTTTTCAATTATCTCGTCTGTAAGCAAGCTGTGTTGTGCGGTATTGTTATTGCAATACATCTCCCTTTCAACTGAGGCAATGATTGCGGACGCTTCAGCTTCCCTTTAAAGTAACTAATTGAGATAGATGCGGTGGCACAGTAATGTTAAGTAGTTACACGTAATGAATGTAAATGTAATAGCAAATGCCAATACAGAGTTCTTTAAGAGAGGTTTTGGTTCATTGTGCTGCAGTTTAGTAGTATAGTTAATTTGGTGAAGCAAATGCCACACAACTAGAAGGCAGTTAAGGCCCATTTATAGCGACACAACTAAACTCGACGTCGAGTTGAGTTGCGTCGCTATAGACACTTCGCCAACTCAACTCAACTTGATGTCGAGCTGAGGTGAGTTGTGTCGCTATAGACATTCTCAGTGAGGGTGTCTATAGCGACACAACTCAACTCAACTGACCCAGTTGAACAGTGTACAGCCAATCAGCACGAAACAAATCAGTCGTGTTTTTGTTTATGACGTCACGACCTACAAACTGAGTCAACTGGGTCACTACGTTCATTGATAGGTGACAGTTGTTCACGCTGTGAACGTGTCGACAACTCGACGTCGAGTTGAGTCGAGTTAAGTTGAGTTGCGTCATTGTCACTATAGACACTTCGCCGACACAACTTAACTCGACGTCAACTTAAGTTGAGTTGTGTCGCTATAAATGGGCCTTTAGATGCACATGGTTGATAAGTTACTGTTTTACTTCCTCATACATATGGTATTTGCTGCTCCTACTGCTAGTATGATGACAATGACGTGATGACGATGACAACGACGACAAACGTTCATATTATAGTGCTATCACCACAATAGTTGCGGGGCACTTTACAAAGTTTATATGCTAAGACTGTTGTACACGCAGAGTGTAGTTTGCTGACAGTCTAAGTAAACAGCGCCAAGTCAGCCGTACGAGTTACAACTGATGGAAAAGGTGAGACTGGGTCTCCCTCCGAAATGTCAGCAATTGACAAGTAGGCGTGAGTCTGTGGTGGCAGACTGTTCCACGCCCGTGCTGCAGCCACTGGAAAGGCGCGGTTGCTAAGGGTAGCCCGACGAGTCGACGGCACCTGCATACGAAAGCGACAGTTTAGCTTAATTGATGACATGGCGTGTGTATTCGTTGTAGATCGGTTGTCATATCACTACGATTGCTGCCGAAGATATTCGCTTCATTTAACCATTTCCGCACTGGACCTGATACACACAAAATCACAATGTTAGTGGCTTGACTTGTATTTGCAGTTTTGTTGTTTTATGATTCCTCATTACTGATACTGTTACATCTTCGCTATCTGTTATTACTGGAAATATCATATTCATAATTATAAATGCTTGTGATGGCAGGTGGGCTGAGTCCGAATTGAACATGATGCGGCATTTCTTCAACGACTTAGCATATTACTGCACGTCAAGAAATGTAGTCAGACTGCTAAGCTCACTGTGAGTCTCTGCATGTTGTTTAGGCGCTCGACTGCTTCGTGTGGTGAACATGGGGTCATTTTATTTTTTGGATCAGTCTTTTGCTCAGCATTTTGCTGAGTCCTAAATTCGGACTGAGACCAAAGATCAGCCAAAAAGTGAAGTCGTTTTTTTTGTTTGGACTCGGCAATTAGCTGAGCGTTTAGCTGAGATCAAACTTCGGACTGAACGATCGCTGAGTCCAAAGCTGATTAACTCACCGGTTGATTTTGCATGTGTTAACCAGTTAGAGTTTAAGTTTTGATGAGCGAAAATCACTTGACGTTTTCAGTAATTCAAAAATAAATAAAGAAATCAGCGATGAATTGCCGATGATGTCAGTGATGATGCGTGGCTGTGATTGGTTAAACTCAACATCGGACTAGGACTAAAGTTGAGCCGTTTGGTCTCAGTCTTTGGTCTCAGCGAAAGACTGATCCAAAAAGTGAAACGACCCACACTGTGTGACTTAGTTTAGTCTAGTTTTAATTACTAAGAATTCATTGCTTTTTTGTTTTTCATTTTCTGTTAAATTTACTATTCATTGTTAGTTAGTAATCGGTACATTGAATTGACGATATATAAACAAAAAAGCACATGTGTTTTCGTAATATAATAATAATTCTTATTATAATAAAAAGTGACATTTGTATGCAGTGCAGGTTACACACCAGATTTTGCTGAATTTAGTCCTGGATTTGGTTGTCTGAAATGCGACCAACAGCCTCACTTACCTGAGTTCGTCCTTATACCTTCGTCCTTTGAGTAGCTGTATGTTGCATGATGAGTGAAGAAAGAATATAAAATGGCCTACTCCAGCGTCTGCCCTAGCATGTTAACATGGAAGGACGTTGTTGATAAAGATTGAAGTTTGCCTTAAAGTGCTTTTTAGTAAATGAATATAATTAATAATAATAATATAATATCCAAGACAATGTTTGTGGTGCCGTCATCATGGCAGAGCCATTGCGAGAGTTCACCCGGTTCATTTGATGAATGTAGAATGGCGCCAAGCAGCCGCCGACCCAATACCAAGCCAGACAACTTGGGCTGTGAGTCCGCCTGTACATGCTGCCAGAATCTACACCCACCATCACCATTTATTATTATTACTCAGCCCAAAAGCTGATACTCATTTTACTGTCCCACAGAGGATAGAAGGCTGAGTCTACCTAGCTGGCTGGTTACATACCGAGATGGTTCACCCGTCCACAGACGGTCACCCATGCTGGTACTAACCGGGTCTGATGTAGCGCAACTACATTGATCGAGGCCAATGCGTTACCACTAAGCCAAACCGCCATTTTATTAATTAATCAATAGTAATGCGACTGATAGTGATGATAGCAAAAACTCAAGTTATTTGATGAACCGGTATTTTTGTGTTTGTAGATACAGTTTTAAAGAAGAAATACAGACTCGGCTTCAGTTCCTTTCATTTGTGTTCTCTACTGTCGGCTCTCCTGAAAACTTCCGTATGTGATTATTCGATGTCACGCATTTTGCTAGCAGTTTTTCGTGCTGTATGAAGATTGTTTAATAAGCAGTATATTATTCTAGTATGCTGATTTTATGAGATTGTTTTGCACATGCAGTTATGCATTGGATTAGAAACATGTAAAGCATGTACCGTAAAATCTTGCATACAATATGCACTTGTGTATAATACGCAGGGCGACTTTTCATTGCTGACAACAGGTAAAATAAAAGTTCACTTGTATAATAATACGCATGATAAAATCTAGAGAGGAAGTCAACTTGCTTTTTGTGACTTTTAATTTAAATTGATGATAGCACGCAGTTACTGTCGGAAAACCGTCAGAACGGATGTCAAATTTTTCAATGGTTCGGATATTTTAAAACCAAATCCGATCCGATTTTTAGGTCGACTTCCGAAAGTCGACCTAATAGTATAGAGGGGAAAAATGTCCGTCCGCCCGTCCGTCCGTACGTCCGTACGTCCGTCCGTCCACAAAAAGT
>Ga0209339_1001426_pt1 | contig 10263 bp, 6 predicted proteins | sample OlaalgELextract3_FD_187376 | JGI IMG/M metagenome (GOLD analysis project Ga0209339, IMG submission 187376) | Olavius algarvensis symbiont microbial communities from Tuscany, Italy - Type A ELBA extract 3 (SPAdes) (version 2) | ecosystem: Host-associated > Annelida > Digestive system >...
TAGGAGTATGAAAAAATAGCGACTTTCGGCCAACTTCTCGCTTTATCTCGCAAATAATACAGGATAGAGCCATAGTTATATGAAAGGCGAATAGGAAACTGTACCCGAGCTTTCGAATGGTACCGTTTTGAATGATCTTGAGTAACCTTGAATGACTTAGCGAAATATTCAATGACACAAAGCATCGCGCGGTATCTCTGCGACAGCTGACCTTGTTGTAATATAATGCTCATCATCATCATTATCATCGTTATCTCGCCCAGCGAGGTGTTGTTTTTGATCAGCCGTGTTTGTAACTTTGTTATTATGTTTGTACTTTGTACCCACTTAACAGTACCGGAAAACGGTAAAGCTGACGTCATGAATCATTCAGAACCGACGGGCAATGGCTCTGACCGACTCGACTTGTTGTTGCTGATGCTGTAGAAATTGCTTTTCTTGTTAATTTGAACTACACTGTGTCCGCAAAGAAAAACAAAGCCAGAGAATTTTCAGCATAGGACTGGTGAAATTTTTATAAAATTTGAAGGACTTATTCCTGAATGTTCTCGGGACAACGGCAGTTGCATTTCAAGCAAAGCCTGTGTAATAAGTTTACCGGAGACGTTTTTATTTTAATGACGTCTTGCAAAGACTATATATAGATACCGTTAGTCAAATGCAGAAAGCTTGACTATTCTATTGTTGTTGCAGCCATTTAAGTCAGTGGCGTCGCCATCTCTCTGCTTGTGTCAGGGCTCACGATGGACATTTTGAGGACATTTTGGGGGTGTTTTTATGGTTCAGTGTGATAATTTTTGAATTTGAGGTTTTACTGTGTGACTGTAATGTTTATCGCCAAAATGTAACTTATCTGAAGCGTTTTACCAAGTATGGGCATTACGCAGGAGACTCGCAGTTGTCTCTTAAATCGCTACGCCAAAAGTTAGAGCGTTTAGTTGTGGTTTGACCGTTGCTTTTTTGGTGGATACACTGTATACTGAATACAGTTCAGTATTTATAAATATTCTGATATTTTTACGAGATGGTGAAAATTTTATTTTATCCATTCTAAGGTATTTTGTATCTAGAGCTTAACTAGGTCGTTTAGCATCATTTGTATGTATTTTCCGGATTTATTACGTACATAGTAGACGCAAAACAAGATACCATCTACAGGTATACGTCAGACTTAAGTGACACGACGCTGTACACTACGACGTAATTCAGTCAGATCTCACAATTTGGTGCATAATTGGTAAGATGGGAGGACGGGCATCCGAAGACGTAATTTACCACTAGGCCTACAGCATGTCTCAAAAAAGTATGCCGTTGATGTTTGATAATAACTTCGGCAAATGTGGACCGATTTTCAAATTTTTTCACCAGTTGATTCGTAAGAAAGTTATCTGTGTATGTACCCAAAGATTTCCACCTCACCGGCAATATGTTGCTACATTACCTTGTGGAATTCGAAAATCCAAAAGTGTTAACGTATTTTCATGTTGAACATGACAATTAATATGTTTAAAATTTAATGTGAAATCTTATGTAACCTGCTACAAAATATCGGACTAATGGTTTTACTTAAATATGTGTACAACATATGAAGTATAGCCTACTTCATAATCATGGTGAAAAAAAATCACCATGATGCAACAACGTTCAACTGATTTTGTTGTCAATCGTATCTTAATGAAATTATTCAAGACAAACAATATGGATGTTGTAAGTTATTGTCGCACAGTTTCTTGTTGAATTACCGAGCACTGTTGTTGAACAACGCACTAAGAAGTTTGCTGTTAAATGTCGTTCATGTGACAATGTAGGCCTATTCTGTAAATTTGTGTAAATTTTATTATTGTTGCGTTTTGTTTGTGCTGTTTCTATTTGATTTCTTATCTGTCATTGATGATAAAGTTGTCTATAACTACTGACCAAATGGACCAACGCTCGTTGGCGTTCGTGTGTGGTTGGGATAACACAGGCGTAAAGTGAAGATTATTACCGCCGATTTAGCATCGTTTCATGCGTCTTTCCAATGATTGTGTCGGATTTATGTCCACGTTCGTGGCCAGACAGTCCACGCTTGCCGCATGCGACGCCGTGGGTGGTCTGGACGGTTTACGATGATGGATTCGCAGCGCTGTGCCAGCACTCTTCAGTCACTGCCCGTCAAGCCGGTCGGATCATGGTTTATTAAGCGCGATTCGATGCGATGAAGCAACAATGAACGATGTTGGATGATCCAGGGCGTCGAACGTTAACGTTCATTGTGGTCCAGTAACAGAAATAGCCAAAAGACTGCATCGCACTGAAGACCCGTATTGTCCGGCGTCGCATGGCGGCAGCACAAATCGACTATTGAATTCACAATACCTAAGCTTTCTCAGACCAGTGAGATAAATCTGATTTGAAACTGGCGTTCGTGTGCGGCCATTGTGGATTTACCGCTTACAGTGCAGCACAAGGCGACTATCTTGTTCCCGATTGTAACATTAATCTATGTACTGAAGCATCTGCATACTCAATAGTATAGTGAAGTAAACGTATATTTGTATAGTACATCGTTGCGAAGCGCCTCTAATGCGCTACCGCTTCCCGTACGTTGGCGCTGATCTCCGCAAGCCAGCTCTCCAGCCAGGCATCAGCGAACACTGCGAGACCACGGATACGGGCTGGTGTATCACGCGATATGCCTGTTTACTCCTCCAGCTTTCGCTGGGTACTCATTCTAGCCTAACCACAGACGGCAGGCTCAGGCTGAGTAGGCCTGGGTGCCTGGTTCCACGCCGAGGTGGTTTATCCGTCCAAAGACGGTCACCCATCTAGGCACTAACCGGGCCTAGCGTATAGTAACTACGTTGATCGAGTCCAACGTGTTACCGCTACATAAACCGCTACTCTAATCTCGTTCAAGAACCGCTTGAAGACATGATATGGTGTTTACAGAGGAGTTCTGTGTTGTAACAAGCTGTTGATTGAGTCCAATAAGAAGAAATTCAGTTTTAGACAAGTTTTTTAACGACCTTGTAACAACTCAACATTGTACGATTATTCCGGCCTGTCGCACTTGCATCGATATCAGCTTCACCGATACCGTTCCGAATATACGCCGCTGTTTATACTCGCGCTACGCTGTTTCATGCATTGTACCCAGCGGACGGCAGCACTGCTATGCGACGAGTAAACAAACAACGTCACCGTGCGACCGTCGATCATTAGCGTTACGATTATGATGATTATTACCACGTGCGAACGTGCGCGACAGCTATCAATTCGGTACATGGGCCTAGTATACGACGTCAGAGGGCAAAGGTCTGCCGTTGTCGACCCATTAGCACGTACATACCGCGAATCGCGACTCGTCGTCATAATACCGGCGACTGCTCATCGCGTCGGGTCGGTACATTGCGGTCCCGGATGGGTCGGTCTCCCAGTTTTCCCCGCTTGGCTGAGTCCGGCCATTACGGCCGTCCGTTCTACACTCAGCCGGTCGACCCGGCGCCGCACTCGGAGGTACGACGGCCGGCGCGTCGGCAGTTATTTTACGGTAGCTCGGCGACCTCAAATCAACGCCTGATTATACAACGTGGAAATGTGCGACGCCGGTTTACGACCGAGAGACACGCCACGCACGTCGGCGGCGTCGACGAGGACGTCCGTCGTGGGTGGGCCTCGCGGGCCGCGCAGATCGATGCTGTGGACGAAGTGAGCGCTGAACATCACACGATATAAGTATAAGGTCACCGTGTCCGTCGAGAGATGACTGCTGACACTGCCGACCTGTAGGCGTCATTATCTCGGTTACCTCGATGGTTGTTGCCATTGTCAACCTCGATTATTTCATGTAATCCTTCACTTCATTTTGACTGTGCTGTCGCTTTACTGTACGTAGAATACAAACGAACAATATTAGACATATCAGTTTTGTTATCGCCCTTTACGGTAAAAGATTCCAAAAATTATTTTTAAAATATGAAAAAGTGACTATTATGAATTGTTGTGCATTAACGTAGCAACTTTGAATATAATTCGTTATTTGACTGGTAGCGGCTGCCGACTGTCGGCGGTTTTGTCTTTCGGTTTAATTTTGTACGGTTCCCCTCTAATCTCTTTGACATGATAGTGTCATTTTAGTCAGTACATTGTTACTTACTGTTACTTATTTGTCTAGTTGTTGTAGCGCAGAAATGCTAAATATGCTCGGCCTCGATTGTCGATTGAGGCCGAGCATAAGTCGAGCAGTCGAGCTGCCGCGTTCTCAGCCCGTCTGGAGACATGTTATATTGATAGTTGAAGCCCGGCTAATGCAGTCGTCAATGCGATATATTAATCACCAATGACATCGAAAGGGTTAGGTTTAGGGTTAGGGTTATAATTTGTTTGCTGACCTAACTGCGAAGTTGGCGAGTGATAACAGTTGGTGACATCGTTGATCGTTAAACGGTCAGTCCAAAGAATTATCAAACTTGCACTGACCAACTTGTTTATATTACTTTTGTAATTTTGTTTCAGCTATTTCTTCTACCACCCATTAATGAATAAAGGCTATCAATAATAATATGGCTTAAATGTTTGCAAGTGATTTGCTACTACCCGTTAAGTTGTGTCCCACGACAACTCATGTTGTCTGCAGTGGTGGACTATGAAGACGCGTTCGGTAACTGCCAATGTCTAGAGACATGGCCGTGTTCTGAACAGCGCATAGACTGCGGAAGCATGCATGGGATCGGAGGCAAGGGACAAGGGAGTCAATTAACCTTCACTTTTTCGAGGGGTCAAATAATGCTGTTTGACCCCTTTCATGCATAAATCGAGTTCTGTACATTTTGGTGCATATGACATGTAATAAAGCCATCATTTGGCGGCTGTGGTTTCGCCCTAGACCCCGACTGGGGGCGCATGTCGCCTCCAGAACACCTCCTTTATAAGGGAACGCCGCTTCACAGCATACCGGGGGAACGGTCTGAATGACAAGGGAGAGGGAGAAAAAGGAGTTTGACTCCAATTTCAAACACCTTCAGCGGTCTATGGAACGTGCAGCGGTCGACGTTCTTGGCTGTGATGATACGCAAAACGACAGCGGTATTACAGCATCAGCAGCAGCAGCAGCAGCAGCAGATACGGCCACAGCGACGCATCCCGTACGTCAAGCGTGTAATATATTGCCGAAGGCTAATTGCTTTGTCACCAGTCTGTATCTTGTTACCTGTCTGGCAGAAATCAGCGATGGTGTTGACGAAGAGATGTCATGAAGTAGTTAGACGTACTGGAGTTTTTTCACTGATCGGTGACGTTATTGACGGAGGTAGTGATGGAAATAAAGTGAAGAAGACACGCGGTGCCAATGAAGACGAAGCACATGACCGTGATGAGAAATGATTGGAACGAGGCTGGCGAACACAGATGCTGCCAGTTGCTGAGGTGACGCATAACGAAACATGCTGCTGGTGATTTTTTAGGGATGAACGCTATGGTCATAGTGACAGATGACGAGAAGCTCAGCTGTGGCAGAGAGACCGCGCGACGCTTCGTGTCGTTGAATATTTCGCTAAGTCACTCAGAGTCACTCAACTAACTGCAACTTCATTCGGGTTCTTGTGATCTACCGCTATCACTGATGTTATCGTGTAATGAGAGCTGTCTCAGCAATAGCTAAGCTTCTTTACTGACAGTCTCTAGATGGTGTCACGTTAGTACTTGGCGGTATTTTTTGTCAGGCGAATTTCGGATCGATTTTGCCCAAAATCAACGGCGTAGTCTGTGAGCTAGCGCCGATTCTATGCTGATTGTATAACCGTTTTCCTGACATCTTATTAACAAACAAACAAAGGCAGACGACCAAGACAAAACCTTGTTGCCGGGGCCGGGCGCAGTAATGAGACTAGCATGTGGCAAATCACTGTTTTATTAACCGAATCAATCTGACGTTCCGTAGTGAAGTTATATGTATGTGTATATTGAAGTAGTACACAAACAGCAAACAGGTGCGTGACAATGAACAACGACCTCTGTGGCGCCGTGACACGGTGCGTTCGTCCATTCGGTCATTTTCCGACCTCACATCAATAATTTTTGCCGGCCAGCCGTCGCGTTGCGTCGTCCCGTCCCGTCCTGTCGGTCTACAGCGGCGCTGTCTGCATCGTTATCAGCGCCCAGCGCGAGTTGGAACTAGTCGACCGAAACCTGGATCCACCACGCACCAGGGACCTCAGACGTCCAACGTCGCTCTAGATCTAATAACACTGCTTTGCCGATTAATCGTGTAATTTCGTGCGGAACATCATCATCGTCTATTGTACTGCGCCTGCCGCAATCCTCATTAGATGCATCACATGAAGAACAACAAGAGAACTCGTCCATGTATACGAACAATTTCTGCGTCAAGTGTAGGTCTGTTTATGTGCACACGCATAGCGTTTCGAAAACTGCTTGATCATTGACGTGCACGCCACAATATTACACACATTGCTGAATAAGCTTGCACTGTGTCCCAAAAAAGTAACCCTCTTGATGTTTGATAATAACTTTGGCAAGCGTGGACCGATTTTCAAAATTCAAAATTCTTTTACCAGGTGATTCGTAAATGTTATGGAATTTTCACGTTGAACGTGACAATTAATATGTTGAACTAAAATTTAATGTGAGATCTTATCTAACCTGCCACAAAAATACTGCACTAATAATTGTACATATGTGTGCAACATTATTATTATTATTATTGCGAATATAGTAGCGTAGAAAGAACGAAGACGTTGAGAAGATAATCATGGTAAACTGCAATAACGTTCAACTGAACAATGTTCAACTGTTGATTTGAGACGTCGTCTGACAAAATGTTCAAAATGTTAGACTGTCTTAAGACTGTCTGCAGTTAAGTGTTAAATCAAGTCATCAGAGTGTTCTCCGGAACATGTCAACAATTTGTTGAGGTTGCTGTCAAAATCAGTAACATGCAGCAGCATTTATTTCAGTAAAGAGTATATCACAAAGAAAAATAAAACATCAGTATAACAAAATGGTACCCGGTACAGCTGAATACTGCGGTACAGATAGGCTGTTTGTAGCACTTATATCTGACCTAGATACTATGAAAAGCAATAAAATAAAATATACTAAGCAGACTAAAATCTAAAAAGAAAAATCCATTACACACAATCATACACATAAGAAAATTTGTAAACAGCTAAAAACTCATTTAAATTTAAATTTTTAAATTTTCGACTTTTACAAGGTAGTGTAGCAACATATTGCAGGTGAGGTGGAAATCTTTGTGATGTGTATGTAGAGAATTTTCTTACGAATCAATCGGTGAAAGAATTTAAAAATCGGTCCCCATTTTCCAAAGTTATTATCAAACATCAAGGGGCTTACTTTTTGGGACACAGTGTAGAATGTATTATATCACCAAAAAGTCTACTTCTATGAATTAGTATAAAGTAATGACAGTAAAAGTGAAGCTGAAACACACTGAAACAATTGATGCCATGCACAGCTAACCTCGCCTCGCACCCACCGCATGATCACACAGCCATAGTGACCGTCTATTATGAAAGTTATACACGACGACTGCTGACACCGTTTTTCTGAAAATATTGTTACAAACACAGGCGACCAAAACAACACCTCACCGACTGTCGCCAGGGCGAGGTAATAATAAACAAGAATATCGCCACTGCGATAAAAAAAAACTGGCTCGACCTGCGTGTCAACCCAAACCAACCGTTTGCTGTGCTGACGTCGAGGTCGAGTCGATATCTCTCAGACGGGGTGACGTTTGGGGAGGATCTGAATGTGGCAACAGAATCGGCGATGCTAACTTCGTAATAGTAACTATGGGTCTATCTTGCTTAGTTTTCAAGATATGACCACGTGACGGACAACGAACGGACGGACGGACGGGCCAACAATAACTTGGGCCTACTGCAATAGCAAGCCGTGACGACGTAGCTATCAGTTTTGATAACCGACAGTATGCTGTTGCGGTGCGTGTTGGTTTTTGTTTGCTAATGACTCGTGACTTCACTGCATTGCAACCAAAACGTTCGTCATTTTGGACGATCAGCGTCACGCTGGCTTACTCGGGAGACAGCTTGTCTAGTTTTCTGTCGGTTCTGCGACTTGGTCTTGCATTCATGAGTCCGGCGGCAACTGCAGCAGCAGCAGTAGCAGCATTATTCAGTAACATCACTGACTAATGGCTGTCGAGACGACGTGTGTGCCAACGATAAGTCGGCGTAGACCCCGCTGAGATGAGCGATCGTTGTAATTACGAAGTGTGTTGGTCGCACGGCGTGATGATTTCGCTTTTACAAGTCCCTCGGGGAGCGGAGGGCTTCGGCTTTATTCGACGCGACGCGACGCGACGCGCCGTCACGGGCGCCGAGCCGATACACGGCCGTGCCGATACTCGTAGGCCTATACGCGACGCTATCCGCCCTCTTGCGTCGACGGCCGGCCGCCTCAGCTGGCGAGTTGCTGACACGCCGCCAGGCCGGCCGATGACAGCGCCTCGTGGGAGACGCGCGAAAAATTGCCGCCACACCATAGGCCACCGATCGTCGCCGGACCGTGGGACGCGTCGCGTCAGACCAGTCGCCGAATGTCGCGACCTCGGCTTCGATATCGAAATGCGAATTGCCGGACGACGCCGGGCGTCGAATATCCGACAACGACGTACTTCTTGGTCAGATGGTGACAGGCAATGTTGCCGGCCCAGCTTCTTCCATTGCGGCCGTACACGTCTACAATGAAACGTCGGCTTGTAAAATTTGATTGCCCTCAACGAGCAGAATTAATCTGCTACATCCAGCGTATTTCTGGCTAATATCCATGAATGTGGATATACATCTGGACTTAGTACAATAAAACAATGCCATGCCGTCGATTTCAGTGACCTTTAAAGGTCATATCAGCTGCAAGAAACCTCCCCAACTCGGAAAATACAACTGCAACTGAACTATGCATGCACTTGATCTGAGCTTGATATACTACATGATTTCATCCATTTACACTTTTTTTAATTTTAGTGAAGTATAATTAAGATTTCTTACACTTCATTGTTCCACCATTATTGGTGAATAAAGATGATTATTATATATCAACTACGATGTACACTGTAAGTAATAAAGTGGGATATTATTTCATTAAATCCAAAAAAAGAAGCTCAACTACAACAGAGAAACCGCACGACAGCATTGCAACACATGTGACAAGTGGGGTAGTTGAAGACAGGTAGGTAACTTAACTTTAGATGATAAGCAGGCCCCTAACCAGCGCATTAGAGGTTTCACGAGGATGCGCTATATAAATCGACTTTTTACTTACTTATTTACTTTATTTAAATCAGCGAATGTTGTATCACATTACTTAGTGAAATATTTAATGACATGAAGCATCGCGCGGTCTCTCTGCGACAGCTGAGCTTCCCGTTACCTATCCCAATCTCATTTAACCTGATCACTCTGGGTGATCCCCTGTGAACTGTTGTATTTAATTTAAGAAAACTAGATTCCCTGTGCTATCTGGTGGTGAAAATCACACGATCCTGTGTTAGTTGTATTGACGCAATACCGCAGTGTGACAGACAGGAGAACAGAAGAGTGACGGCGCCGCATGTGGCTAAATACGCGCTAGAACATAGCCGCTGTCGCGCGTAAAAACACACTCTCGATGATCTAAAATACATATACATCTTTATTCACAATGTTGTCTGGAAAATCTTTAATGATTTTTCTAAATTTCCATGACTAGCGCAGTTTCCGCCAGGACTGTATACTGATTTAGTGAATATGGTAATGTTTAAAATGAAAACATCGAAGCAATCACTCTCACATATCAACTTTAAGAGTCATCTGTTTCACGAAACGTTTGTCTGACTTCTAACAGGTTTCGGCTATGCTACAGATGTTCGTCTCTCGTTCGTTATTTGGTGCGCCGGCCCATTGGCCTCGCATTGTACTTCAGTGTACTTGCTATGTAAAGTATGTATAGATTAGTGATTTCGTTTAGCACTTTATTCGATAGGAGTGCGCTAGACGACTGCACTGTCTAGAACAGAACGCGTCACAAACTAGCCGACCCGTTTTGCCCGTGGTGTCTAACGCACTCCTCATCGAGCCCGTCGTCCTGGAATGCTCTTCCCCCAGCTTCGTGACCCAGCCATCTCCATCAACATCTTCAGACAATCCTTGAAAACTCATCTTTTCAACAACAATTCTGACTGACAGTGTGTCATTGTTATTCTGTACATTTATTGGTTTTCTTCAGTTCCGTCACCGC
>Ga0209339_1001427_pt1 | contig 10263 bp, 3 predicted proteins | sample OlaalgELextract3_FD_187376 | JGI IMG/M metagenome (GOLD analysis project Ga0209339, IMG submission 187376) | Olavius algarvensis symbiont microbial communities from Tuscany, Italy - Type A ELBA extract 3 (SPAdes) (version 2) | ecosystem: Host-associated > Annelida > Digestive system >...
GGTGTGGACCCACTGGAAGTAACCAGGCCCATGGCAGACGTTAGTTGGACTAGCCAGTCGCCTCCAGCGACTAGTCCTTCTGTCCTCATTCGCCAGCCGACACGCACGTCGCCTGGGCCGTGGCCATCGGTAGCTTCTCACGTATTTGGACCATCGACCACGCAGGTCGACCCGAATTCACCAGATAGGCCAGAAACCGGAAGTTTACCCAGGTTAGACCCTGGATCGCTACCCTGGCAAGACCATAGAAGTTTACATAGCTACCACACGGAAACCACCGGACCCTTACATAGGTCCCAAACCGAAGATCCCGAAACCTTACACTTTATTTCAGACGGTTTCATCCGGTGGTTGGTGGCACTGACAGTGTCACCGCGCTGGGGCACTACGGCGACCACCCGCGTCCCCGGGTTGCGGATACGGGAACGCCCTCGCGAATGATCAAAAGGGTAGCACCGGATAAAGAAGGTGCAGCGGACAAACAGTGCCTTAGGAGAAGGAAAACTCTGATTCCAACCGGGCAGACGGAGCTCGCATAGTCTTTTCAGACTGTCCGACTAGGAGAAGGACAACTCTGATTTCAAACCCGGGCAGACCGAAATAGGTTAACTCATGGCATTTTTATACGAAGTTAGCAATTTCTGAATCAAACGCCCATGTTTGTAAACATTAGAACTGGAGACATGCAATGATCCAATGAAGTGCAAAACGATTTATTCATTTGTAAATCTTTGTTACAATTTCAATACATAACAGTTAAGTTACGTTACCATGTCGTACACAGCATAATTACGTAGCCTAATAGGCTGCATCTAAGCGTAACAGTTAATCTCTGCAGGTTTCGATCACATAACATAGCATAAAGTTGAGACTATGTGCTAGGAGAATTGCCTCATAGGCCGTATCCAAGTGCATCTTAAGTAATAAAAACATGGCCCACACACGTGGTTAGTAGGTCAGCTCTGACTCTGATGAGCACGAGTCTACATTTAAGCCTTTATGGGACGTGATTGGTACACTGGCCGTTGATGGGTGGGTTGTTTTACATTTGGTACAGCGAGGAGGGGCCTGGGGGGCTGCGGCCCCGCCCAGTCCCCTCCTCGCTGTACCAAATGTAACAGCCCACCTATCAACGGCCAGTGTACAAACTTCATTCGATGCGGCACTATAATTGCCTCTGACAAACGCCGTCACTAGCAACACCGAATAAACAGCTAGGCCCTACTTCCGACGAGATTAATACGCCTCGAACAACTTCCACTATTAACTGACTCACTTACTTGCTTCTTTCTCTGTTTTATTTGTATGCACACAGCATAATTACGTACGTAGCCTAATAGGCTGCATCTAAGCGTAACAGTTAATCTCCGCAGGTTTCGATCACATAACATAACATAACATAACATAAAGTTGAGACTATGTGCCAGGAGAATTGCCTCATAGGCCGTATCCAAGTGCATCTTAAGTAATAAAAACATGGCCCACACACGTGGTTAGCAGGTCAGCTCTGACTCTGAGCACGAGCATGAAGTCTACAGTTACTTTCATGTTAAGTCAAGTAGGCATTTAAGCCTTTATGGTCACATTCAAACAACACAGCGAGGGACGTGATTGGTACACTGGCCGTTGATGGGTGGGCTGTTTTACATTTGGTACAGCGAGGAGGGGCCTGGGGGGGGGGGCTGCGGCCCCGCCCAGTCCTCTCCTCGCTGTACCAAATGTAACAGCCCACCCATCAACGGCCAGTGTACAAACTTCATTCGATGCGGCACTATAATTGCCTCTGCTCTCTAAAGGGTGACTGACAAACGCCGTCGCAAGCAACACCGAATAAACAGCAACTTCCAACGAGATTAATACGCCTCATCGAACAACTTCCACTATTAACTTACTCACTTACTTGCTTCTATTCTCTGTTTTATTTGTATGTACGGGCAAAATAAATAGAGATGCTTGCTTGCTTGTGGAGTGTACTGTCTAACTGTGTTGGACAGTTGGAATGTGCACATTACTCCGGCACTGAGACGGCTATAAACCTGGCTGACGTCGCCCGTGCTCGAAAACGAGAAGAACGTAAATTGTGTATTACTCGGAACAGTCACCGGGTATGATAACTAACAGGATGCAGTGAATGGAGACAAGTGAACTGATGCACTGCATGGTAGCAACACAAACAGTGCTCGACAGTCAGCGAGGAATGGAGAAATGTCCACGTGCAATAAAATATAATAAAATAAATGCTGCAATAAAATAAATGAAATTCTGGTTTTATTTTGTTTTATTTTATACCTTCGCACATCTTCAGTAAAACAAAACAAATGCTGCGCTAAAATAATTTTAGCTTTTTTCATTGCAGATGTGCCGACGTCTAAGATAAAATAAAATAAATTATGATTTCATTTATTTTACTGCAGCATTTATTTTGTTTTATTTTAGACGTCGGCATATCTGCACTAAATGCTGCAAGAAACGCTAAAATTATTTTATTTCAACATTTATTTTATTGCACATATGCGGACAGCATAAGCTTACAGTTGTCGGCACGGCTATACGCCTCTTATAGAACTTCACCAATGATAATGATCATGGTGATAGTGATGCTTTCTAGCTGCAATTTTTAATAAATTTGAGTTGAGTTGAGTAAGTTATGATGATGATAATCTGAAGTCACTGTGAAATATTTTGCTTTACAAACAGTTGAATGTTCAACCCGAGAACCCACTCGAGAACTCAAGTGGGCCTACTTTTGGCTACCCGTTGTTACATTAAAATATACGGAGTGGTCTAAAAACCGGACTGTTTTTTAGAAGTTTGTAGTCCGTTTTGGACCATCTTGTAGTTGCAAAAATTAAATTCGTTGGAGTTTACCCCAAAATAAAATTCATTAAAAATTAGTTGAATAATTCGTTAATGACAAGCTCCATTTAGTTGTTCTTATATAAATCAATGCTTGAACTTTTGTTGTTGAATCTTTCAGAATCTTTATCTCAAGTCATATGAAAATGAGCTACAAACTTGGCATAACGCTACAAAGTCAGTCAAGCAACTAAACTATTGCTGAATGGCGAGCCGTATTTCTATAACAATTTAAAGTTAATTCTATAAAAACGGTAAAAATTCGTTCATGCAATAAAATTTGTGAAAATTCGTGAACTTTTTTCTAAAAACAAGTCTTTTTGCGCGCTCGAGACAACTATGCATTAACAGCGACGACGACGTAACGAAGACGCGATGTCTCATCCGTCTGATGCCAATTTAACCAAGGGCGGTTCTGGGATTTGCATTTAGGGGAGGGCAGTGAGTACCATAAGTTCAACTGGGGGCATGGAACTATAAATACGTTGAACCGGCTCTAACTTAACCGCTATCAACACGCTGTAAACACAAAAGTCGAAGCAATGCATCGTGAACAAGACTGTGCTCGGAGAGTGCAAACCTCCGCCAACGCCAAAATTTCAACCAAATGTGATCCGGGATTCGAATCCGGATTGCCGGATTAATCCGGATCCGAATGTCTGCCCGATTTCTCCCAAAATGTGGTGGATTCATTAACTGTCAGCGTCAATCATTTCGCCAAGTTTCGTAAAAATCGGGCGGTGACTGTATGAGAAATGCCAATAAATCTCCTATTCAGCAACGGCGAGGAAAATGGAAAAGTGATCTGGAATCCGTATCTGAGATCGGAGCCCCACCAAAAGTTCACCAGTTCTTTAGATTGGTGATGGGCGCGATCATAACACCAAGTTTCAACGAAATCATCTCATTACTTGTTCGGTAATCCTGCTCACAGTACGAAACACAAACAAGTAGAAAGAACGATCACATAAACTCTGCCTTGTTGGCGGAGTTAAAAATTAAAGCCGGAATTATGTAATACGCATCAACAGAAATGGCGAAAACATACAAAACGACGACTTTCAGACTGTCACCGACCTTGCTTCACAATCCGGGGCTTTAGCAAAAATTTCCTGCAAGTGGCAATATGTCTTATTATGAACCCCATTGGCGGCCACATGGGGAACAATTTTTAATAGGGGCAGACCCCCCTGCCGCCCTTGGAACCGCCCGTTGTTTCAACATCGCCAATATTTTCGCGGCATTTTGTGCTGTCGAGCAAACATGTTGTACGAGCTGATGCCGGCTGCGGCGGCGGCGACGTCGGCGATGCTCGGTGCGTCGTCATTCCGCATCAGTCTGTACGTCGACTCACTGGCTCGGCTGCGTGACGTCAGCTGATCTGCTGGCTGAAGTCTGATCGTTGTCACGCTCTTCGCAGCCAGCTGGACACAACGCACAGTAAACGTAAAGTGGATTTGTATAGCGCCTAGTCGTGAAACCTCTAAGGCGCTCAGGCATGGATCACACAGTGTTACCTGCAATTACACCGATGCCTGCCTTTACCTCGCAAGCGTTCACCAGATGGCGCCTCCCCAGACTGAGGTTGCAAACATCTAATTGCAGCCTACTCCTCATTTATCTATCCCGAAAGGATGAAAGGTTGAGTCGGCCTGGTTGGCTTACCTACAGCGGACGGTTTACCCAAATATAAGTGGTCAGCCGTTAGCTGCAGGTCGAGCGCAGGACAGCGAAAGTTCGCCGGTCAAAGACCAACGTTCTACCGCTGTACCACGCAACCAACCAGTAACTGGGGAGATATTCTGCGTTCAAATAAAAATGTTCAAATGTTGACCCTTTGAGGGCCACAATTAAAACCGCGAGCAACGGATCATCATCCAGCAATACGATTGTTGGTACAGTGGCCGTTGATGGGTTGGCTGCTACATTTGGTACAGCGAGGAGGGGCCTGGGCAGGCTGGGGCCCCGCCAAGTCCCCTCCTCGCTGTACCAAATGTAACAGCACACACATCAACGGCCAACTTCATATTATTCGATGTGGCACTATAATTGCCTCTGAATTCTAAAGAGTTAATTCGACTTTGGCATCAGACCACACTGTTGTTGTCAACGGAATGCAACAGTCGTAACCTGTCAAAAAACCGGACCGTCACGGTTAACAACTTCACCAATTCACAACGTTTACTAATTATTTTTGGCACAGAGAGACCTCATTCAATTCTCAATTCATTAAGTAAAAAAGTTTTAAGTTGGCTTAGAACCAGCTGCGTGGTTTCCGTAGCAACAGTATAGCGACTTGACGGACTGTGTCTCAAAAAAACCGGACCCTACGACATTTTGACATAATCTCGATCAAGAGTTTTTTTTTAAATTTAAATAAGATTTCATGTGTTCAATATTCTAACGTTAGAGAATAGTTGTGTTTGCGGCAAAGTACCAGCTGAAGTGAGTTACCGGAGCAATCCTTAACTGTGCGTCATTTCACAGTTTATGCTGCCTTATCAACAGAAATCGTAAATCTTTTAAACAGTGTTTCTATCGGAATAATAAAATGTTTTGCGGTATCAACAGACACTCGTTTATTGCCCTGTCGATAATACATTGTTGTTCAAAGTCGGCCCAGAAATTCGCTTTTCAGGTGTGTCAAGTCGTTACTGTCGTTATGGAAACCACACAGCTGGTTCTAAGCCAATTTAAAAACTTTTCATTGTATCAATGGAGAATTGAATGAAGTCCGTCTGCGCCAAATATGATCAGTGAACGTTGTGAATTGGTGAAGTTATAAAGGTAAAAGGTACGTGGATTTATATAGCGCCCTAGATAACAAGTAACTCGTCCTCAAGGCGCTCAGACATGGATCACACAGTTTAACCTGCAAACAACACCATGCCTGCCTTTAGCCTTCGTTCGCATTCACCAGATGGCGCCTCCACGGATCTGTGGTGACAACATCATTGCACTCCTCATTTATCGACCCCGAAAGGATGAAAGGCTGAGTTGGCCTAGTTGGCTGACCTACAGCGGATGGTTTACCCACATAAGTGGTCACCCGTCAGCTGTAGGTCGAGCGCAGGGCAGCGAAAGCTCGCCGTTCAAAAACCAACGTTCTACCGCTGAGCCACGGAACCAACAAGTTATTAACATATTAATTGTAGCGGTCCGGTTTTTTGAGACACGGTGTATAATTAACAACCGTCGTCCGTTGTGTTGACAACGTCTGTGACACGCACCAAAGTCGAACAGGAGGCGGGCCAACTTCTTATCGCAGTGACGATATTCTTTTTTTACACTGGCCCGGCGACAGCGGGCGACATATCTGTGAAACTTTGTAGTATAACTCTGCAACTACGCAACATCTGCAACATTGCGGGAAAGTGTCATGAAACTTTCAGATTACACGGTCAATGGCTGAGGGATTATTCTGTTAAATTTTCCAGATGGCAGCACCCTGCAATGGGGGCAGGCAAGCATCATCATCATCATATTTTATTTGCGGCGAAAACAGGGGCGTCTATCGCCCCCTAACACCTTGGAGCAAGTTCCCCCTCCCCTTCCTCTCTCCTCTCCCTTCCCCCTCCCCTTCGCTCCCTTCCCCTTAGAAGTAGGCCCCCCTTATTGCGGCTAGGGGATCTGGGGGAGCGCTTTAGCTCCCCCAGCGGGTCCGGGCGGAGCCCGGCCGCCAAACGGTATTTTGTGAATTTCAGGCTAAAAATCTTGCCTCTAGTAGCAACGATCTTCAGGAGCTTTTCAGGAAATGAAACATCAAATTATGCCGTCATGTTTGCCAGTACATTATCAAATGTGCCAGTATAAAAGATTTTTAATTTGCAAAGAAATTAATCATAGCGTTTTTGCAGACACTTAGGGGGGAAGTGCACTTCCCCCCTAAGTTTCTGCAAAAACGCTTCCCCCTACTTTTTCCATGGTGCATTTGCTCCATCGTTTATATGGAGTAAACACCCCTGGGCGAAAATAATGTGAAAACAATATTATGTACACTGAAAATGGCGGGCTACCAGAGGAGCCAAATGGGTCATCGAGCTTGCCACTTATTGTAAAGCAAACATAGTGAATCTAACATTAGCATACAGTCAATCAAGCAAGCATTAAATGGAACAAAACAGCCAAAAATTAACATGCATACATATATAACACACACTCATTTATGCCTACATACATTTGCGTTTGACTCCTTTCAAAATTCTCCATCCGCCAGTGTCGCTCTTTCACGACCATCTGTTTTTATCGCGCGTAGCACACTGATCGACGCTCGATATTGATATAGCAATCCTGTCTGTCCGTCCGTCCGTCACGTTCCTGTATGCTATCAAAACGGCTTAACACACTGTCACGGTTTCTTTACCACACGGTAGTCCAATCATTCTAGTTTTACGAGTATCAAACATCTTCGCGAAATTCCGACGGGGTCATCCCCTGCAGGAGCGCTAAATACAGGTGGGCCTATGTGTATAAAAAAATTCACGATTTTCGACGAATAAGTCACTATATGTCGCAAACGATACAAGATAGCGCCATAGTTACTATGGAATTCTAATAGGAACTCGTAAGCGATCTATCAAATGGTGTCAGTTCCAATGACCCTGAGTGACCTCTAACCTAGATTTCAAGGTCAAAAAACTTAGCTAGGCAACGCAATACTTTCAGCGAGTTATCATTTCACGCCCATCATCATCATCATCATGTGTTGTTTGAATCACTGAACGCTTATTAGTTACCAAATATCAAACAAAACAACACCAGTCAACACTAGAACATCAGAGACGCTTAATCACCGCCAGCAGCGCGCCGCAGTGCATCGGAATGCAGCCATTCTTGAACTCGTCCAAGCTTCTGACGATACCTTGCTCCCACAAAAATGGCATGATGATGTCTTCTCTTCTCTTCTCTTCTCTTCTCTTCGGGGCAGACAGCTATTAAGCTGTCTGGCGCTGAGGCCGCAGATCGGGCCCAATGCGCTGCCCCTGACTAACCAAAAACCCAACGACAAAGGCGAAGGGCTATATCCTCCTTAAACGGGTAAAAGAAAAAAGCAAAAAGCTTTATCCTTCTTACATAAAAGAATAATAAATACTAACTCCTTTACATTGGAGTTAGTTATCAATTAAGAATATTATAACCAGTCAGAAGATAGACCGGTACTCTAAGTTCCCGACGACAAAGTCGAAGGGTAGGCATAATGATGTCTCTAACGGTTCAAAAGTTATCGTGTTAACAAACAAACAAAGTCAACTACAAACAGATAAAACTGAAAACAATACCACCGCGTTATCGCTGCGCCGGTAGTAAATGTGTTATGCATATACGTCGACAGATAATGCAATCAACAGCCAATGTACTATAAACTGATCAATCAATCAATCAATCAAGAATTTTTAAAGTGGCCTAAGTAAGAATTTACTGCAAGGTCCACTTAACAGAAGTTATAGTCAGTTACGATGGGAAGGTCCAGGAGGAAAACGTCCTGGGGGAATTGTCGGGGGAAATATGTCCAGATGAGTCGTGTACCAATCTCCAACCACGAAACATGACTACACCGTGAACGAAAAAAAACCGTTTTATTTTCTTCATAGCTTCTAGAAATGTTAGCCAATTTAAATGAACATTTCACATAATATAGCTGAGGGAATGCTAAATTTATATATCTGAAAATTTGTATTTTCGTTAAATATTCTATGTTAGCAGCGACGTAGAAAGGACGTTAGTAAAAGTGCAGCTACAGCCAAGGGATTTACTACTGAAGATGAACGGTTGTCAGTAAGTAAAAGAAGTGTAGCAAAACGATAAGATACTATTTCACAGAAGATGAAGAGGTGATAGGCCAAATACACTGATCAATAAAATCAGTGCGAGACCTTTAACTTTGCTGATCTTTGCAATTGGATGGGCGGTGTGTGGTCGACCACACCCGGACACGAGTCATTGATGCCAGTATTGTCGTTTTCACTGTTACGTGTTTAATCCGCTAAAAGTATTTCCTGTGTCGAAAAACATCTTAAAAACCGATTTGCTTCATATTTTTTTTATTTATTTACGTGCATTTTCTTAAATATTAACGTTCAACGGTATATTCCGTTGCTGTAACGGCACTTTTACTAACGTCCTTTTTACATCGCAGCTAACAGAGAATATTTAACAAAAAGACTAATTATTTTTAGATACTTAAATTCAGCATTCCTTCAGCTGTACTGTGTGAAATTTTCATTTAAATTGGCTAACATTTCTAGAAGCTCTGAAGAAAATAAAACGGTTTTTTCTGTTGACAGTGTAGAGAAAGCTGGTCAATGTCTCGTACCTGTAGTCGTTGACGACGACGTGGTGTTCTGTCGTCGTTGTCGGCCTTGTGGTGAGACCGATGTGTCGTCTGATGCGCCGCTATAGTCGCCTGTTGTAGTCGTATCAGCGCTCGCTGACAGTCGGCGACCTCACGCCGTGCATCGGCCAGCCGGTTGGCGAATCCGAGCACCTGCATGACGTCATCATTACGTCATGGCGTTACGACACAGCCGCAGTCGTCTTATAATGTACAGTGTCAAAATTCACAATACATTTCTATGACACTCATTATGAGCAACAAAGCTTGAAAACATACGTACATGTGTTCTGTAGTATAGCGTAATTTGTGTCCACGATTCTGCTTAACTCTGTAACCAGAATCTCTGGCTGTGCTGACCTAAATTTTACAAAGCCGACAGACAAAACTAACAGACCTGACCACGCAGAGTAGTTGAACGATCGTCAGTCTGGTAAGCGGAAGTATCTATTGCGAGATTTGGTAGTACGACGGCGGTGGTGGGTGGCACTGTCCTCGGGGTCGTAGTCGGCGAGTTCCTGGGCAGCGCCAGCGGCGGCATGACGACGGATGACGGCGAGGCCTGCGCGACAGACATATGTACGGCTGCTCTGTGACCCTGGTCGCCGGTGAAAGTCGCTGCTGGTGGATTGGGCGGGGGAGGACGAGTCTGCGGCGAGGCCACGCTCACGGGAGGCAGGACAACCCCGCTGCTACTGTTCGCCGACGTCGTCCCGACGTCCGCTCCAGCGCTCGGCCGACCTTCGGTCCTTTCCACTATCGCCGTCTCTCGTTCTTTGGCACGTTGCTGCCGCAGATCGTCAACAGTTTTCTGCAGTTTCGCGACGTCTTTGGCGTGACGATGCTTCGCGTCCTGGTTCGACTTGAAGACCGTTCGGAGCTTCGTTTTCAGAGACTCGTTGGTCTTCTTTAGTTCGGCGATTGTCGACTCGTGCTTGGCGTTTTCGGCGGCAACGGCGGTCGCTATCGCGTCGTCGTCGTTCTGCGTCATCGACGACGACGTGGCAACGAGTCCTGCCGCTTCCAACCGACTTCGAAGTTCTGCCACGACGTCGACGTCGTTGTTGCTGCTTAGA
>Ga0209339_1001429_pt1 | contig 10255 bp, 12 predicted proteins | sample OlaalgELextract3_FD_187376 | JGI IMG/M metagenome (GOLD analysis project Ga0209339, IMG submission 187376) | Olavius algarvensis symbiont microbial communities from Tuscany, Italy - Type A ELBA extract 3 (SPAdes) (version 2) | ecosystem: Host-associated > Annelida > Digestive system >...
ATACTATGTGCATTGCGCAGTTCAACCTATACCTTGTAGTCCTTGTTGTTGCTATTTTGCCTATTACAAGACCAGCTATAGCCAGCCATAATCTGGCTCGATTCAATCCCGGGATTAATCCCGGGATCCCGGGATTAAGCAAACTCGATCCCGAAATCCCGGGATTGGCAAAACAGTCCGGGATTGCATTCCCTACCATTCGCATGTCCCGTCATCGTGTTTACGATGGAACAAACGTGCAATGAAAAATCAAACAGCAACGAACCAAATGAAGCACAGTATGTTGCTAGCTACACAATGGTTTGGCAGCAGTAATTTATAGTAGTCATTGAACTACAGCAAAGACTTGACTCGCCTGTCGGTTTGTAATAACCTTGAGTGTGAGGTACCCTGGCACTACAAAAAGACTGCTACATAAACACACAGGTACAGGGAGTCCCTGCAAGAGTGGGCATTGAACAACGACAATCTGTTGTTCCACGATGCCAAGCAACGTGGCACGTTTCACTCTGCAAGGTGGCAACATGACTACTCACCAGACTTGTGCTGGATCTCAACGACAGTCGGTCGCTCACAGCCTGCCTCCTCTGTGGTTTTTGGTGACTTCCACCTCAGTCAGCACCGACCTTCAGTTATTCACATCGGCCTCCAACTTCCCATCATCATAGGAGTCCAATGCAGAAGATGGAACTTCAGGAAAGCTGACTGGGCAAGCTATACTCTCGCCACAGAACGTTCCATTCCGCTGATTCCTGTCAACAACATCAGCGTTGAGGAATCATATCAGCGTTTCTGTGGTGCTATGAAGAAAGCAGCCCGCCATTCCATTCCACGAGGCTTCCGCCCAACGTATACTCCGTGTTTGGATGAGGAGTGTCAAGATTTACTGAAGCAGTACGAGGAGTCTGGTGACCCAGACATAGCTGACCATCTCATCCAGTCACTCGATGTAGCTCGCCGGCATCGTTGAGAAGAACTGACGTCGAAGATGAACTTCACGCACTCAAGCCGGAAGACACTGATACGCCGGGGTCGCCGGCTTGGTGCTGCTCAACAACCACCCAGGTCAACACATCCATCGTCAGCACCAATGCCGTTGCCACTCATCTCATCCAGGTTGCTAAAGCACCGCACGACAAAAGTTTGAACGCCAGGTTCATATGCAGGGCAGAACTATTCTGCAGCAGATGTCGGACAAGAGTCTTCCTCATGAAGAGGAGATTTCAGCTGCTCTGCACTCTGCAGAAGATGAAACCATCGACAGCCCCAGGTTACGACAATATCCATGTGGAATTCCTGAAGAACCTGGGCCCCAAAGCTCGCACTTGGCTGTCCAAATTTTTCTCCAGAATCATGGCTACACATTCTATCCCAAAGATCTGGAGAAAGGCCAAGGCAATAGCTGTTGAAAAACCTGGTAAAGATCCGTGTTTGGCAGTAACTACCGCCCAATCTCACTGCTGAGTGTGTGTTACAAGCTCCTGGAGCGTCTTGCACTCCAGTGCATTTCTCCAACAGTCGAAGGTTTACTCAGTCCAGACCAGGCTGGTTTCCGGAAAGGTCGAAGCACTTGTGACCAGATTGCTGCCCTCACCACTTTCATCGAAAATGGACAGCAGAACCTAAAGACTGGCGCCGTCTTTCTGGACTTAACAGCACCATATGACACTGTCTGGCACACTGGTCTTCTTTACAAACTGAGTAAATGCATGCTATATTGGTTCACCAGACTGGTGGGTCTTCTGCTTCGAGATCGACGTTTCAGGGTGCACATGGACAATGACACCAGTTCTTGGAGACCCCAACGTAACGGCCTTCCTCAAGGCTCTGTCCTTGAACCGGTTTTGTTCCACTTGTACTCCAACATGGAAGCAGCCAGTTACACGTGGCCGAAAATTCATTTACGCTGACGACATGTTTCGCCATTCAAGGCCAATTCTTCAGCGAACTGGAATGCAGTCTCTCGTCAATATGGCACGTATTTCACACTTCTGTCGACAGTGGCGACTTAAACCAAGCACCTCCAAAACAATCAGCAGTGTGTTCCACCTGCATAATACCAGCGCCACCCGTGAACTGTCAGTTTATCTGGATGGCCAGAGCCTTCGGCATGAGTGCAACTCAACGTATCTTAGGGTGACTCTAGACCGTACGCTGTCTTACAGAGAACACTGGACTAAGGCTGCAAGCAAGCTGAAGAACCGAAACAACTTGTTGATGAAGCTAGCCGGTTCCACCGGGGGCGCCAGCGCCGCGCCAACACTCTGTGGTTATCTGCTCTGGTGCTTTGCTATTCAGCAGCAGAGTACTGTGCCCCAGTCTGGTCACGCTCTGCTCACACAAGTCAGGTTGATGTGCAGCTGAACTTTACCATGCGCCTCATCTCTGGTACCCTCCGTTCTACACCTCTCCCATGGCTTCCAGTGCTCTCCAACATTGAACCTACAGACCTACGAAGGAAGGCTACCACTGACCAGCTGGTGGAGAAAATCGTCAAACATGACAGTTGGCCAATCCAGCCTGATATCCTTAGCCCACCATTGCTACGACTGACATCTAGAAAGCCGTTGTTGCTAGATTTGCAACCAGTTGACATCATGGTCACTCAAGATCATTGAAACTGGTGCCATTCGAAAGCTTGGGTGCGGTTTCCTGTTTGCCTTCTATAGTAACTGTGGCCGTATCTGTAGCCGTGTGTGAGATATTCAGTGTCAAAGAATGGCGCGACCTTGAAAACCAGGTTAGGTGTCGTTCAAGGTCATTGAAAATGGCGCCGTTCAATAGATCATATGCGACTTTCTATTGGTCGTTCATTGTAAATATAGCTCTGTCTTGTACGATTTTCGAGTTATTTGATGTTGAATAATATCATGACCTTGAAATCTGGGTTAGAGGTCACTCAAGGTCATTGAAATTGGTGCCATTCAAAAGGTTAGGTACGGTTTCCTATTTGCCTTCTATAGTAACTATGGCCGTATCTGTAGCCGTTTGTAAGATATTTAGCGTCAAAGAGTGGTGTGACCTTGAAAACAGGTTAGGGTTTGTTCAAGGTTATTGAAAGTGGCACCATTTGATAGATCGCATATGAGTTCCTATCAGCTTTTCATAGTAACTATGGCGCTATGTTGTATCGTTTGCGAGATATAGCGACTTATTGGTAGAAAATCTGGAAATTTTTGTATGCCACCTGTATTTAGTGCCCCTGCAGAGGGTGTCCCTGTCGGAATTTCGTGAAGATGTTTGATGCTGGTAAAACTAGAATGATTGGGCTACCATGCGGTGAAAAAACTATCACAGTATGTTAAGCCGTTTTCATACAGTACCGGAACGTAATGGACGAACGGACAGACAGACAGACGGATGGACGGACATTCAAATTTTTGCATTTTACAAAAATACCTTTGTTCTAAGAGAAACGGCAGATATTGGCAAATCTTTAAACCTATTTCCTGTATTTGAATGTTGTTTTGCCAGGTTTGTTTTGCTCATTGTCAACTTGGCATTAATCAGTGTAATGTAGTGATGTTTTATATTTATCAGGGTCAAGCAGCAAAAGCAGCTGCTGCTGTGGTCTCGGTGTCCGAAGGTGAACATCAGGTGATGCACTTACTACAGTGTATGTAGTAAATCTGAAAGTGACTCCGGTTTTATTTTCTCACTCACTTTCTGGGAAAAATTTGTTGCTCATTTTTCTTTCTGAGCCACTTGAGACACTTTTTTGTACATTGTGTACTGTGTAGTAAAACGAAGTCACGTTCAGGAAACATCAGCGTCAGCAGTACAAGTATAGTTTTTCTCGTGAACAGTTTGAGATTGAAACCAACTGCCTCCTAGAATTAAATACTCTACCAGTCCAGTGTTGACAATTTTAAGAACAGTTTGCCATTTCATTGTTATTAGTCGCATCACGCTGTGTTGTCCGGTAGCGACGTCACCGAGGTGGTGGCGGCATTTAATCTGTGCTTCAGCTTCATGAATGACGCTGCTCACACCAACTTGCTGACGTTATATAACTACGAGTAATTGGCGGCATCTGATGACTGCTAGACGTCTCGGCACGTTGAGTAGGCTTAGAACGTGAACGGCTGGACAGAGGCTTAGAAGTATGTTAATAAGTCTCCATGGAAACGAGTCTGGAAAATTTTCTCGTGTTCGCAAATTAAAATTCTCGAAGTCGAATATCTGGAAATGACATCGCAAACAAAATAAAAAATATGTCATCTAAGTTACAGTACACTTTGGCACATGCCATGAATAACGTGAACATGGAATTACGTGACCGGCTGAGGATCCCGTGAAAGAGCAGTAACTGACTTTGAAGTCATTTGTGGGTGGTCGCTGATGCTGGTACCGTCTTTTACGACGACACAGTTACACATGCTGCTGCCAGTCTGTCAGCGATCTTCCTCAGCTTGACACGTCCAGGTTCGGCAGCTACGTGCCCACACTATGAATGCCCTGGGGGGTGTTGATAGAAACAATACATGCCACTCGTCCTCGTCACCTGTTAATGGAAGTAGTTCAGCATGTCCAGCCAGGCGTGATGCCCGATCATTGAATTTTAATTGAATTTTACAAACCAATTGTGAATTATGAAAAAATTCAAGTTTAACATCCCTAATCATAATTTTGTATGTTGCATTGCAGCTGGATGAGTTCAAACTGACTTGCAGGAAGCAGGTACAGTCTCTTGCAGTGCAGTCTTTTCTGTGCTACGTCCTGTGTTTATTGTTTGAAATGTAACTCTGATGTCACGATAATCCCAGCCACCATCACACGTGCGTCGATTAGTTTAACAACTTCATGTCCTGCATGAAAACTGGCTGCATAATTTTTGCAGTATGCAGATTTTCGCTTGTAAATGTAAATATGTAAATAATTATTGGCCGCCCGGAGTGGGAACTGCTGCGGTTTTTCATTCGTAAATTACAGATTGTGGATATATTCCTCATTTAGGCTCGTAACGTACGGTAATGTTTGGTTGTGTGCCAACTGAGTGCAGTTAATATTTGTTGTCAAGTAATAGAAATTACAATACAACACGGTTTGGAAAACAAATTAATAACATAAATGCTTTTAAAACTAAACAGTAGATTGTATGATCAATGTTACATCACATTACATAAGTATAATAGCATTATTTACTTATGTATTCACTGACTTAATCACATGTGATAATGTAGGCATGTGACTGCATTTGACAATAATTATTATGTTCTGCGTTATTAACTAATAACAATATGGAACATGAATATTGTTCAGGTCTGTAGGACACTTGTATTTTTGTATTTGAACATTTTGCTTTTATTATTATACTATACTGCAATCCGGCGTTATCACACAATTGTGTAACAATTGATGAGCCTAACGTAACATTTGTAATAAATTGCTTGATATCGACATCACGTCGACATTGTGGCGTTACGGTCAGAGTCACATCAACATCAATCATAACATGAATTTCCAACATCAGCTCTATTACTATTTAATGTTATTTGTTGTCCTTATTATTTTCGTGATTATATTCTATTTTCTGCAGGGTGAGAACGTTATCAAGGAGATATTTCCAAAGAAAGTTGCAGAATTGAATGCATTATTAGAGGTGCTTTTTTATTTTGTGAGCAATCTGTATGTGTATAGTTGTAGTAATCTTGTGTAGTAATTACATGTAATACAGTACTGTGAGCCCAGATATATCTGCCCAGTTCCAGATAGACTGAAGTCCTTTCATTTGCAAGAGCATTGCAGTCCTTAGGAAATTGGTAGCACTGATTTTGTTGCTGCATTCAGTTCAGATGCTCCTGCATGTGCCTTTGTTAGGAGATATTGTGGTTTTAGATAGAAATATTTTCAAATATTAATATAGCCTCCTGTTTGACTTTTGCGTCAGCCCACAGCTGTTATCAGCAGAGTGCGACTGTCGTAACCTGTTGTTAACACTCATTGTCCATTGTGTTGACAACACCTGTGGTATGATGATGCCAAAGTCGAACAGGAGGCGGGTCAGCTTTTTACCACAGTGGTAATATTCTCTGATTACATTAGGCATTAGGTTAGGATTTTGGATGTGGCAGATAAGGAGTTAGACGTACTGTGGCATGAGTCTGAGATGTAATAGATTGTCTGTGGTTGTGTTGAGTGCAGTCAGAGCTGTTCAGTCTTGCACACATTCGTGACATTGCTGATTACAAGCTCAACATTCCTGTTCCAGCACCGAGACTACTCAACCACGACGTGAGTTACTTGACATACAGTGTATTTCTATTTGACAGCTATGCTATCTTATATATAATTGAGAGCTCCGTTTTTCTCCATACAAAACTTCGCCGTGCCCTTTCGGTTGACGGTGCAAATTGGCATTCTGTTGACCCAAATGAACAAAGTAAACTTAGTCCGATGTCGATTTCTGGGCTGGCATAGGCCGTTCCACCTTTAAAGTTGCAGCTACAGCAGCTGCTAATATTACTGCACTTACCATAAGATAGGGCTGTGCAATGCCACTCTCATATGTTTGTACTTTGCACCCAAAATGCATATGTTTTCCAGTAAGTTGTACAGATCTAGCTGGATACCGCTCGGAGCGGGTACACAGCTAGTAGCACATAATGGCTATGAGCAGCACCATCCATAAAGGTAAAGGTACGTGGATTTTTGTAGCGCCCTAGATAACAATCATCTCGTCCTCAAGGCTCTCAGACATGGATCACACAGTTTAACCCGCAAACAGCACCATGCCTGCCTGTCCTTCACACCTATGATCATATGTTTTCCAGTGAGTTGTACAGATCTTGCGGGACACAGGGGCTCTAGTTTTTAGCCTAAATTACTCACAGAAATTTTTGTGAGATTGGTTGTTTGCATATATTTGTAATGTTATGCATGCAGTTACAAGAGTTAGTGTGGCACTGTGGCACATATGCTGCACTGTGATCTTTACCGCTTGCTGACTGACAGTGGACTATAAATAAACAAGTGTATCGGAGATGATACGAAAGCCGCCGCTCGTCAAAGCCTAAACTGCATTAAAAACAAAAAATAAAAATTTTCAATATGGCGGATGGAATTCCTACACCATGCAATGTGGCACGATCGTGAGTTGATTTCGCCAGGTGACTGCACCCTGCAATGTGGCATGTGGCTCTGGAATCGTGACAGTGAATTCACCAAGTGGCAGTGCAGCACCCTGTAATGTGATACGTAGCTCTGGAATCATGACATTGAATTCGCCAGGTGGCAGCACTCTGCAGTGTGGGAGGTGGCTCTGGGATGACATGCCATTGAATTCGCCCAAACATCCGCCATATTGGAATTCTACATCTGGTTTCGATTTCGGCCACATCACCACAGTCGACATGTCATTCTGCACCAGTCCCAAAATTTTATCCCAATCGGACCACCCTCGGCAGAAAATAATGACGTCATGTCGATTTTCAAGATAGCGGATCTCAGCCATATTGGATTTTATGGTTCCAATAATCGGTTCTTTGAAAAGTCCAATTACAACTTACTAAATTGTTTAGTTTTCCAGAATATCGCGTTTTTGCATTTTGACATCAACATCCAAGATGGCTGATCTCTGCCATCTTTGATTTTAGGGGCCCGTAATGGGTTCTTAGAAAAGCCCATGTGCGACTTCCTGGCTTTGAGATGACATACCATTTAATTTGCCCGGTAGCAGCACCCTGCAATGTGATACGTTGCTCTGGAATCATGACATTGAATTTGCCAGGTGGCAGCACCCTACAGTGTGGCAGGTGGCTCTGGGATGACATGCCGTTGAATTCGCCCAAACGTCTGCCATATTGGAATTCTACATCTGGTTTCAATTTCAACCAATTCAACCAATCACCAGTCGACATGTCATTCTGCACCAGCCTCCGAAATTGTATCCAAATCGGACCACCCTCGGCAGAAAAAAAATGACGTCATGTCGATTTTCAAGATAGCGGATCTCAGTCATCTTGGATTTTAGGGGTCCAATCATGGGTTTTTTTGAAAAGCCCAGGTACGACTTCCTATAAGTCATCAGTAGAGACCATAGCTCTAAATTGCTTAGTTTTTGAGAAAATCCAGTTTTTTTTGTATTTTGGCGATAGACAGACGAACAGATGGACAGCGCCGACAACTAAGCCGCTCTTGCTGTCGCAAGTGATACGTGTTGCTGCCTATGGCAGTTTATTGTTGTTATTATTATTATTATTTAAATGCTTTAAATTAAGAAAATGGTGAAAAATAGTATTATCAGTTTTACATGAAGCATTTGATTTTAAACTGAGTTTAAGTAAGTAAGTAAGTAAGTAAAAAGTCGATTTATATAGCGCATCGACGTGAAACCTCTAATGCGCTATATAACCTCTAACCGAACTTCAGCATCACTTCTCCCGTTTGTCTCCACTTGGCTACATCTGGTCTGGAGGAAGGGGAATTATTAACAGAACTGTCTCTGTGCTACCATAATATTGGTGCTCAGTGGCCGAGCAGTTCTTACTGGTCGGTTGACTGTATCGGGCTTTGATCTTGGTTGGTTTCGCTCTCTATCATCATCATCATCATCATAATAGGGTTTAGTGTCTACCTACACAATAGTCCGGGGGACATTACACAGTTAAATAATAAGAGCATGCAGAAAACAGCAAAGTTTTGAGCTGTCATTTAAAACTGGCAGTGTAAGTGATGGATTGAATATGATTAGGTATGTTCCATGCAGCAGGTCACGCATAACTGAAGGTTCTATCATTCGAGCGCCTCTGTATCTTTGATCTTTACGGTGCTATGTGCACAGTAAAATTTTTTTGGTTACACGTTTTTCTTTACCTTTTAGTGAGCTGAGCCTGGTGAGATTGGCCCTTGATCTGGTTGACTGGCCATTGTCCTTCAGTGATTTTACACTGTTGGTTGGGTCGTACGACCATAAAATTGTCTCCAAAATGTGTTGAGTGGGACATTAAATGGTTTAAACCCTACTACACCGTACTATATTTACCTTCAGCCTCACTTTACTTTTTACACTAAGTTTTAAACCGAGTTTTGGTTTAAAATTATGTCTAAGAATTTATTTAAGTGAAGGATAAAGTGAACGTGCGTTGATTGGGCATCACGAAGGGCAGAAATCCACAAAAGATTTTCTGTGGTGACTGGGTGACATGGCCTTTGCACATGGCCTTGCCTGTGTATAGTTCAGACAATGGGCAGGTTAAGCAAAAGCCGAAGGATTACTACCAGCAAGGAGTCTATTTACCTTTATTTTCCTTTATGGTTAGTGGTATTAGCTTTTGATTGCTTTAACTGAATTTGATTTTTTCTGTTTCAGCCATCTCTTAAAAAACGCAAACTGGAGGAGGATGTGGAGAATAACATAGATGGTTTGTATTAGCCATACTACTATTATTATGCATCTTGCTGTCTGCCAGCCATGGTAACACTGCTGTGTCCCGTAAAATCTCGTGTACAATATGCACTCGTGTATAATACGCTGTCGATGGGGAAAATTAAAGTTCACGTGTATAATACACACCGGCTTCTGCTAAAATCCTTTCAATGATGGGCAAGTGGCTTGCATCGCTTCGATGAGCACACTCCTCCCCTCATCCCAGTGTCAGCATCATTTGCGTCGGTGGTCCAGATAAGCTGGTTAATGTGGCGTCAGTGTGGATATTACGCAGTGTGTTACTTGTAACCGTGGGTGGGCCAATGTAGCGGCCGCCAGTGTGACACCGGTCAGAGAACAAGACCTTACTATGGGTGGTCTCTGCGTGCAATAAGTATAGCTTTGATGTAAGCCAAGTGGGTGATGTGGATACCTAGAATTGTGAGTGTGTGGCCAGTCAGCATCACGACCAGTGAGGGTGACATCATAACTTAATCGCCATCGAACTGACTCTCAGCTGCTCTGTTCCCTGGCTCCTAAACATATTTAATGATCGTCAGCTTGTCAGAAGCTGTGTAGGACTGACGTCATTGACTCATTGTAGAATATATGTTATACAATCTCTCAAAAATATTTACTATGGGTCCAGCCTTTTCATCTCCAGCATTCCTTTTATAGATGTCGAATGAGCAGGTAATGCATGACTGAGGAAGACGAGGCGGAAAAACTCTTTGATGTATGCAGTATGTGATGTAAAGGTAAAAGGTAAAGGCAGTGTATAGCAGTTAGTCCACAAGCACCTCACCGCTACGGGAGCCTGCATGTCATATGGGATCACACAGAGTTACCTGCCACCCGACAGAGGCAGCGTCTCCCGCCCTTACCCCG
>Ga0209339_1001430_pt1 | contig 10255 bp, 7 predicted proteins | sample OlaalgELextract3_FD_187376 | JGI IMG/M metagenome (GOLD analysis project Ga0209339, IMG submission 187376) | Olavius algarvensis symbiont microbial communities from Tuscany, Italy - Type A ELBA extract 3 (SPAdes) (version 2) | ecosystem: Host-associated > Annelida > Digestive system >...
AGAGCAGAAAGTTTGCGGGCGGGGTCTGAAAATATGCCAAATTTCGTCACTTTTTGGCCCACCCTGTAGTTTAAGGAGGACCAGGAAAAAATCCAAGTAGTAACTTCTCTATTCACACTCAAGGTCTACCACGTCTAAAAGTTTCGCGAACCTTTGTTAACCTGGGCCGGAGCATAAGGCAACCATAAAAAATAAATAAATAAATAACATTCGCAAAACATAACATGGACTTCGCTCAAGCTACGCTGAGCGGGCGTCCATAATTAGACATGGTAAAGTACCCGTTTTGGGTCCAAAAAACATTACATGAGGGCGGCCGCCATATTGAGTTTCGACAAATGTCTATATCTCCGGGGCAGACTACGGCTAACAACACCAAGACGGCTTTCAGCCTACATGTCGCCGAGAGCGCTAGCGACGACTACAACTTCTAGTTATTATCATGATTATCATCATCATCATCATCATCATCATCAGGTGGCATGCCTTTCGGACACCGTAGCTGTCTCCACGACTTTTTGGCGTTTCCGACGATCTTGTGCACGTCGCCATGCTGAATGGCGGCGGACGTCCATTCGACTGGGCATAGCCATGTCCGCCGAGGTCGACCTGTTCGGCGACGCCACTCGGCTGGAGGACGGTTAAATGGCTGTCCGAAGAGCACGTGCTGTCTTACCGTGTTATTGGGTCGTTTATGCATATCATTCGTCTTTTCTGTCTATATTAGTGCAGCGAGTACAATGATCTAGTGTGGAGTGTCGGATAGAGACGACCGGCCTGAGCCCAAGAACATCTTGTCCTGGTTGTCTTGGGTATGGTAGATACCATACTGGCAAATGCTTGAACGGTTACTGCCCCGTGACTCGTCACCAGCAGAACAATACTATCTCGGAGGTGGAAGTGGCAGTTGATTGGCACGAGCAGCTATGCAATGCCGGCATTAATAGACACCCAGACACTGCAGCGTGCAGATATACCACTGCTAGTCACCCGCACCGAGCCTTCGCCGAGTAGCCCACACAGGACAAGCTACTACTCATTTCGCATAGGGTAAGAGGCTAAGTTGGTCTGAGGACACAGCAGGTTAGAAGCTTGCTAAGGGTTGCTTGTAGTGGATACTGGAGATGGCGAGCTTTGGAGGAGCGAACAAACACTTCTGATAACTAACTCGCCCCAGCGACAGCCGGCGAGGTATTGCTTATGGTCGCATGTGTTTGTAACCTTGTAACTTAGTGAAATTAAGTTCCACGCAAAACTGTACGGTCTGCCTCTGTCAACCTTCTCTCTGTTACTCGTTGTAACATCATGTTTGGTGCTCGAGGTTTTCGCTCGGCAGCTCCTGCTATCTGGAATAGTCTCCCGTCTAACGTCCGTTCTTGCGAAACTCTCACAACATTCCGCCGACACCTGAAATTTCATCTTTTCCACTCAGCCTTTGCCACTGCTTAGTGACCCATCTCAGCGCCTCTGATTTGTTCTCGACTATGGCACTTTATAAATCTATTTACTTACTTACTTACTTACTTACTAATTACTGAAAAACGGTTACAGCTGTTGTTATTAAACGTTCAGATCGACAGTAGTACTGGGATCACGCCGTTAAGTTCAGTTCGCCACGTGGCAGCACCATGCAATGGGGCCGGGGTGAGGTTTGCTGGACCTGACACCATGTTCTGATCTGTTGCGGATGCTGGTAATCATTCACCGATGCGGTGCGCCGCTGTTGGTACTGATGATGTTGTTATTGTGCTTAGGTCGTCATCAGTGCCATCCGTCCCGCCTAGTTGCTGCTGCTGTTGTTGCAGCATTCGATGCCAATATTCCAGCCACGCTTTCCCTGCCGCAGCTGCAACGTATGACCGCAGCATCGTCGTCGGTTGACCCTTTATTGGCATGTCGTAGGGCCCCCACATTGTTACCATGTTTGCAGCAGCATCAGTATATTGCTAGCCTCAGCAGCTGTAGGCGGCTGCTGGGAGAAGAGACGTACAATAGTCGCGAGTTATACAATAGACTACAGCTTTTCAGTCAGTACTTTCTTGTCACCGTCAACACCTGTTGCTGTCACCTGTTCCTGCTCTGGTTCCTGTTTGACAGGCACATTAAAACCGCAGAGCAGCGGACCATTATACAGCAATACGGTAATTTGTACACTGGCCGTTGATGGGTGGGCTGTTTCTTTTGGTATAGCGAGGAGGGGTCTGGGCGGGCTCCCCTCCTCGCTGTACCAAATGTAACAGCCCACCAGACAAACGGCCATTGTACCAACTTTATATTATTCGATGCGGCACCATAATTGGTTTTGTACCATAAAGGGTTAACATTGAGAGCGTCTGACACGGCACATTGCGAGTGTCGTTTTACGACTTCGTCACTTCATAAACCAGAATTTAGCGCCAGTCGCAACGAAGTTCGTAAACGTTCACACTGGATACTAACGCAGCGCAACTAGATGTTGTACACCACTGCAGCCTTTCGGTTATTTGTCGCAAGCAGGTGCTACCGTTAATAAATGGTCGTCTCTGAATGAACTGTCGTCGAACGGCAGCGGAAGTCGTATTTAAGCTGTGGTTTAGCCAGGGTGAATGGAGCAGATACAGCAGCTGACTATCAAGACGCCCAAAGATGATTTTTCCAAATTGTACAAAGCAGAGTTTTTAAGGGAGGAGGGGAGGTTGATTTTTTACATATGAAACCAGAGTTGTCCATGGGTTGGGTCAACCCACGGGTTGGGTTGGATTGGGTTGGGTCGAGATTTTTGTGATTTTTGGTGGGTTGGGTTGGGTCGTGGGTCCGAAACGGCAGAAACACAAAAATTAAAAATCTTTATATGCGCTGAATTCATCGAAGCCACCAATGTCGTGGACACTGATGGCCATGGCGTAAGTAGGCAAATCTCGCAAATGTTCGCATCAGATTGTTTCGTGAATTTGTAGTTCGGCGCATCTGTAATTTCTTCTCTGCTCCGGTTAGATAGTTGTCTTTCTTGTACCAAAAGGTTTGTTGTTGTTTTTATGGGATCGGTTGGGTTGTGGGTTGGGTTGGGTCTTGGGTCCAAATTTTCACTCTGGTATGGGTTGGGTTGGGTTGAACAAATTGGACCGACCCACGGACAACTCTGTTTGAAACCATTTCAAAATGTACCAAAACACATCAATTTGCATGTGGAATTTCAGTTCCTAGCGAGCGTTATGTAGTAAATGCACAGCTATTGAGATCGCATTTCCGCCTGTCTGTTTGTCTGCGACGCGCGTGAGCTGTGTGTAAACACAGACTTTTGCAGAATCTATATACACCAACTGATAAGCCAGGGATCTGGCTCAAAGGTGAAAAAACTGCATGAAATATCTGCAACCATTTTCTCCATGTATTGTTATGTAGAAGGGGATAGGAGGGGTATGAAACGAATCGTGAGTTTCGGCCAATATCTCGCTCTAGCTCGGTAACGATGCAAGATATGGCCATTGATACAACGGAAGACGAATAGGATCTCGTGTGTGATCTATCGTATGATGCCATTTTTAACGACTTGAATGACCCTAACGCAGATTTCAAGGGCACGCCATTGCTCGACGTTGAATATCTCAGATACGATATAATATACATACTCAGAATGCAGTACTGATAGTAACTTACACAGGCCCTATACTCAGCGGTGTACTTTCGAATAATCTTGCATAACATTGAGTGATCCAGCTAATCTTCAACGACACAGAGCGTTGCGCGGCTTGTCTGCGACTGTTGAGCTTCTTTGTTAAACTAACAATTTTATTAGCCAGCGTTTTGTAGTAAACGTTCCGCTATCGAGATCGCTTTTCCGTCTGTCTGTCCGTTTGTGACGCGCTTGAGCTCTGATAAACAGATACACATAGGACTTTTTGCAGAATCTGTTTACACCATCCGATAGGCCACTGATCTGGCTCGGTTGTGAAAATTACCGCACGAATATTTTCGAGAGCTGTTAGTCGAAAATCACGATTTTTCATGGGTTGTGAAAAATAGTGCGAAAGTATTCGAAACCGTTTTCTCCAACGGGTTGTTACGTAGAAAGTGGTATGAAAAACCGCTCTGTCTCGGAAACGATATACAAGATATGGTCATATTTACAATGCAAGACTAATAGGAAATTACACACGCGCTACTGAACAGCGTGAATTCGAGTTAACTTGAGTGACTGAGTGACAAGCAAAATTTTCAACGACACAGAGCATCGCGCGGCCTCTTTGCGACAGCTCAGCTTTTTGTTAGACTAATTATTAACTTATCACTTCACATTGGCTTCCGGTTCCTTGTATTCCTGTGCGTGAATTATTCGTTAAACATTATTATTGGTTAGACGTTATTATCAAATGTGCTTTTAAAGCAGTTATCGTATTAACTGGCACAACTCTATTAGTTAAATAGATGTACAGGAATCATAATTAGGGTTACGGTTAGGGTTAGCCGATCTACCACTGTCACTGATTTTACTAACGCAAGCTGTCTCAGCAATAGCTAAGCTTCTTGTCTTAATCTGGAGTTTAACTCAGGAATGGGATGGCGTCCATCTACAGACGACACCTTTCGACGCCGTACGACTTTGCGCTTCGCTTGGCCCATCGTTGAACTTTTTATGCTCTGTAGACTATGCTCAGCATAGCCTGTAGGGCGGGCATTATGTCCGTCCCGTTGTCCGTCCGTCTGTCCCGTGCCAACACCGGCTCGCCCGCAAGGTTAGCCGCATGGCCTTAGGCTAGCACGCTGTCCGTGCGGGTGAGTCCATTCATGTGCTAACATAGACTCGCCCGCCGGCAAGTCCATACGATACGATACGATACGTGCAGTAAAAAGCTGACGTGTAGTCTACCACACGGAATGAACAAAAAATAAAAATGCGAAACTAAAAATAAACTGATGAGCGTGATAGGTCCGGTCCAGTCCCCAGAAGGCAGTCCAGTAGGTAAAAAAGTTTAAGGTGGGAAGGATTTGTTGAAAGGTAGGTTTTGAGCTTGGGGTGAAAGAGTGAAGGAGTGATGGATGATGAGCTAGAGCGGGATGATGAGAGAGATAGGTTGACAAGTGGATTAGGACTAGGAGGTGAATCAATATATACAGACTCTGCTGCTGGGGGATCATATGATCGCGGCCGGTCTTCCTAGCTCTCTAGTTATGCCCCCGCCCCCGTAGGGGAGGCGGGGCATCAGGCGGTCATCGGCGTCTGTCGTCCGTCCGTCTGTCTGTCTGATGTCGCGTACATCGGCTCTAACTCGAAAACCAAAAGGCCTAGGAAGATGAAACTTTGCACAGGAGTACCCCAGGTCACATGCGACTCCCATACCGACTTCAAGGTCAAAAGGTCAAAAGTCAAGGTGGGGCGGGGGCATATTGTGGCGGCGACCTAGCCGCACAGCTTGTTTTCAGTAAGCTTTGCCATGGAGTCCTATAGATAGGTCTCTATCGCTTTGCTCCTTTCGAAACACGTTTACGCTACGCCTGTATATTCCAGTGCACGCCAGCTGACGAACCAGTTGTTGGCAGGAAGTGGCTGTGCGTACGCATCTGCAGTGCAGTACGCTGTGCAGTTGCATCGACGAGTCAATATTGGGTGACAGCTCCGCTTTGACTTATGCTAATTGTTTACCCACAGTCGCGTCGTGTAGATTTAACGACTGTAACGTACGTGGTTGGGCAATCGACGTAGTTGCGTCTTTCTAGTCAATTACGAAAGAGTAATCAGTAGGCAACTGCGCAGTTTCTGAACATACTACCAGATCGTCAAACATTTTTTTTACAAATATCCGCATCACATTACGACCAGTAGCCAGAATTTTGGCGCTTAAGAAATTTTACACTAATAATCATAACAAAAAGTGTGGCTGCCGGGTTCGGCCGACACGGTATGCCTTAGCCGGCCTTGAATGACACAGGTACAGCATTTTGTTTCCCGAATTAAGAAGAGGCAGAGATGAGACGTACAGACGAATGTGAGCTTATGACCTTGATTTTTTGATTGTGGAGGTCATAGCGCTTTCCGCTGATGCGGGTCTACGTATTCCATCCGCACACCAACTTTGAAGTTCTTAGGCCTTACCGTTCGGAATATATAGCACATTTTGTGTGTCTGCGGAAGTCGGTTTGTGACCCTTTGACCTTGAAACTGGTGCGCAGTGTAGCACGTGTCATGGTAAGGCCTAAGATAAGTAAGGTAAGGTAAGGCCTAAGAACTTCAAAGTTGGTGTGCGGATGGAATACGTAGACCCACATCAGCGGCAAGCGCTATGATCTCCACAATCAAAGGTCAAGGTCATAAGCTCACATCGTCTGTACGTCTCATCTCTGCCTTTTCTTAATTCGGGAAACAAAATGCTGTACCTGTGTCTTCCTTCCTGCCAATTTTGGTGATACAACGAGTCAACGACTATTCGTTTTTGATTTATGGGCCATTGGGCCAACACGGCTCAGACTGATCACGTGACCTTGTGACTTTGACCTTTGACCTTGGAGGTCATGGTGCCTGTGGCTGATGCGGGTCGTCGTCCTCCATCCGTATACCAAGTTTGAGTTCGTAGGCTTTGCCATGCGGAAGATATGGCGCACGATGTGTGTGTGTGTGTGTGTGTGCATTAATGGGCCTGGTGACCCTGACCTTTGACCTTTTGACCTTGACACTGGTTTGCGAGTCGCATCTAAGGTGGGGAACCTTCTTCCAACTGTGGGCACGCTAGACCTTTGGGTTCTCGAATTATTCGTTATGTACGCGACGGACAGACAGACAGACCGAGACGAACAGTCATGGTAAACTCACACAAGCACAATAAGTTACACAAAATGCCAAAAAAAACTAAGCCTACACAAACAATCTAGCCCTAGTTGCCCTAATTGCCCTATTTAAGAAAAGATGCACAAAAACCTAAACCTAACTTAGAGTCGTCTGACTGCTCATATGTGTGTGTCCGTGTCACTGTGCACTACTTAGAGACAGTAGTCTTTCTCTTTCATCTTTTAAGCGCCACCTCAAAACCTTTATCTTCTCTTTCTACTAGGCTAGCACACGCAGCGCGTTTGGGGTTCTTTTATAAAAACACGCTATATAAATTCAGTTTTGTTATTATCACTTTTGTACACATAGTGCAGTGGCTTGGTGTAGAATTGTGCAAACTTAGTCTACAAGCATCAAAAATACATTTTTGTATTCGTAAAATGTAACAGAGCATCCCAGGATATTGACACATTCTTGATTTTGAAAAAAATTGGCCCCTTACCAAGCCATTTTGGATTGCCATAAAAAAATATATATATCAGCCTCCATTTGAGATATCTCGACAAAATTTGGTTTGCTAATAGACTTTGACCTTCTGAAGGCAGTGACATCAATAGATACGAAACCGGAAGTAGTATTCAGCCGTCGCGGCCGCCATCTTGAGAAATGGATATGACGTCATATTTCCGCAGTGGATGCCTCGATTTGGACAAAATTCGGTAGCCTGATGCAGAATAATGTGCAGATTTCGGACAAATGGTCGAAATCGAAACCGAAAGTAGATTTCCAATATGGCGGACGTTTGTTTTTCAAAAACGGAAGTAGGTATATCTCAGCCATCAATTGAGATATGTCGACGAAATTTGATTTGCTCATAGACTTTGACCGTTTGAAAGCAGCGATATCAGCAAATGCGAAACCGGAAATACATTGAGCGGCCGCGGCCGCCATCTTGATAAAGCGATATGACGTCCAAATCGAAGCAATACTCTATCATCATGCATATTGATTTCTAGTTAAACATATTTTGTATTTGAAACCAGAATGTCTCCACAGGGAAGTGGCTTCTAGGGATGATACGAATGCGGCAACAGAATTAGCGGTGCCAACTTCCTAATAGTGTTTCATAGTAACTATAGGTCTATCTTGCTTTGTTTTCGAGATATGACCATGGAACACACAAGGGACGGACGGACGGACAGACGTCTGATGACGGACCGACGTCATCAAGCAGGGTATTGCATATAATGGCCTTCAAGGACGCCGAGCAATAAATAACTGTTGTTTCCGCGAAGCTAGCATATGCACGAATGAACGCGCTTTGTGGACCGTAGTACGCTTGGCGCTTCTGGGACACGGAAATGTTGCACACATAGGCCTGTCGTTCGGCGGCGAGTGCCGGTGATTGATGGCGTGGTGTCTGAAGCCACTGCTGGCACCGACGGTATGGCCGTAATGGCCACTTCTATACGGATGCTCTGCTCACCAACGCGTAATGGATCGTAATATTTCTCAAGCATAGATAAACTCTATGCAGCCTTTGTTGTTATATACGCAATATTGCAAGGTTGCTGTTGGAGTTGCAATATTTTAACTCTTTAATCGCCATATTAAAACCGCAGAGCAACGGACTATCACACTGCAATACAGTTAATGGTACACTGGCCGCTAATGGGTGGGCTGTTACGTTTGGTACAGCGAGGAGGGGACTGAGCGGGATCACAGCCAGCCCAGGCCTCTCCAAGCTGTACCAAATGTAAATGTAAACAGCCCACCCATCAACGGCCAGTGTACCAACTTCGTATGCCCTAGTATTCGATGTGGCACTATTGCCTTTGGAGTCTAAAGGGTTAGGCATTGCTGTTGATCATAAGATACTTCAGAAGTCGTATTTGCCACGCGACGCTATGAATAGCGCGCCGATGCTGACGTGCGGTGTCCGTCTGTTCGTCCCTCTGTCTGTCACGTTCGTGCATTGTATTCAAACAAGTGCATATATCTTCAATTTTTATCGCGCGTCAGTATACTGACGCGCGATATTGATATAGCAAATCTGTCTGTCCGTCCGTCCGTCCGTTACGTTCCAGTACCATATGAAAACGGCTTAACATGTCGTCATAGTTTTTTTCACCATACGGTAGCACAATCATTCTAGTTTTACCAGCATCAAACACTTTCACAAAATTCCGACGAGGTCACCGCCTGCGGGAGCGCTAAATACAGATGGGGGTATAAAAATTTTTGCGATTTTCTACCAATCTCGCAAACGATAAAAATATCGCCATAGTTACTATGGAAGGCGAATAGGAAACCGCACCCAAGCTTTCGAATGGCACCAATTTCAATGACATTGAGTGACCTCTAATCCCGATTTCAAGGTCACGATATTATTCAACGTCAAATAACTCGAAAATGATACAAGATAGAGCTATATTTGCCATGGCCGACCAATAGAAAGTCGCATATGATCTATCGAACGGCGCCATTTTCAATGACCTTGAACGACCCCTAATCTGGTTTTCAAGATCACGCCATTCTTTGACACTGAATTTCTCACAGACGGCTACAGATACGGCCATAGTTACTATAAAAGGCGAATAGGAAACCGCACCCAAGCTTTCGAATGGTACTAATTTCATTGACCTTGAGTGACCTCTGACTCCCGTTTTAAGATTACGATAATATTCAACGTCCAATAACTCGTCTAATAGTAAGTCGTGTATGATCTCAATGGTTCCGTTTCCAATGAGTGACCGTTAACCTAGATTTCAAGGTCACGGGGTTATCATAGATGCCCTCGGCATATTTTGTGCGCAGCTGACGCCCGATCTGTTTGCGATAGCTAAGTTCTTGTTTCACCTTCCAGTAGCCCCACCATTCTAGTTTCTATACGAAACATTATTACAAAATTCCGATGTGATTCACCTTAACCGGGAGCGTCTAATGCAGGTGGGATATGAACAATCTCGATTTTCCACCAATATCTTGCTTTATCTTGGAAATGCTACAATATAGGGCATAGTTACAGTGGAACGCCAGTAAGAACCCAAATGCAACCTAGCGAATGATGCTACTTCCAATGATCTTGAGTGACCCCTAATCTAGATTTACAGGGCAGGCCTACGCCATTATTCGACGTTGAAACTTAGCAACATTTCCAACGATCTTGAGTGTCGCGCGGCTTCTCTACGACAGATGAGCTTCTTGTCCTATTAGCAACACGTGCGCCGGCGTCAGTCATATCAAACACAATGGGTCAAGGCTCGACTATTGCAATTCACTGTTTGTCGGCGTGACTGACTGCAACTTTAAGAAACTGCATCGTGTGCAGAATACTGTAGCACGAGTTGTGCTACGTGCCGGCAAATTGGAACATATCACTCCTGCACTCATCAAACTGCACTGGCTGCCAGTCAAACAGCGTGTTTTATACAAACAGGCTTTAATAATTCTGATGTTTTGCGTCACAATAATCCTCCGTATTTACGCGGCGTTTTAACCATTCATAATCCTAGT
>Ga0209339_1001431_pt1 | contig 10254 bp, 7 predicted proteins | sample OlaalgELextract3_FD_187376 | JGI IMG/M metagenome (GOLD analysis project Ga0209339, IMG submission 187376) | Olavius algarvensis symbiont microbial communities from Tuscany, Italy - Type A ELBA extract 3 (SPAdes) (version 2) | ecosystem: Host-associated > Annelida > Digestive system >...
ATTGAAAGTGGTACCATTTGAAAGCTTGGGTACGGTTTCCTATTCGCCTTCCATAGTAACTATGGCCGTATCTACAGCCATTTTGGAGATATTCAGCGTCAAAGAATGGCCTGACCTTGAAATATGGGTTTCGAGTCCGTCGAGGTCATTGAGAATGGCGCCGTTTGATAGACCACGTATGACTCTATTAGTAAGCCATCGTAACTATAGCTCTATCTTGTACCATTTGCGAGTTATTTGACGTTTAATAATACGGTGACCTTGAAATCTGGGTTACAGGTCACTCAAGGTCATTGAAACTGGTGCCATTCATAAGTTTGGGTGCGGTTTTCTATTCGCCTTCTATAGTAACTATGACTGTATCTGTAGCCATTTCGGAGATATTCAGCGTCAAAGAATGGCCTGACCTTGAAACGTGAGTTTGGGTTTGTTCAAGATCATTGAGAATGGCGCGGTTTGATAGATTATGTATGACTTTCTATTGGTCCGCCATTGTATCTTGTACCGTTTGCGAGTTATTTGACGTTGAATAATATCGTGACCTTGAAATCGGGGTTAGAGGTCACTCAATGTCGTTGAAATTGATTCCTATTCGCCTTCCATAGTAACTATGGCGATATCTTGTATCGTTTGCGAGTTATAGCGACTGATATGTAGAAAATCGCGATATTTTTTATACCCCACCTGTATTTCGCGCCCCCGCAGGGGGTGACTCCGTCGAAATTTCGTGAAGGTGTTTGATGCTGGTAAAACTAGCATGACTGGGCTACCGTATGGTGAAAAAAACTATGACGATATGTTAAGCCGTTTTTATCTGATACCGGAACGTTACGGACGGACAGACGGACAGACGGACAGACAGACAGACAGACGGACAGATTTGCTATATCAATATCGCGCGTCAGTATGCTGACGCGTGATAAAAACGGACTGTTACGATTAATGTGACATAACTTCACCAATTCACAACGTTTAATCATTATTTTTGGCAGAGAAGACCTTTTCAATTCTGAATTCACTACGTTAAAAACATTTTTAAATTGGCTTAGAACCAGCTGAGTGGTTTCTATAGCAACATTATCAATCTGACCGTCTGTGTCTCAAAAACCTGACCATACGATATTTTGACATAACTCGATCAAAATTGCTTTAATTTAAATACAATTTCAGAGATAACATGTGCTCAAACCACAACGTTAGAAAACAGTTGTGTTTGCAGCAACGTACCAGCTGAGGCGAGTTACCGTTGCAATCCTTATAGGCGTCATTCCACATATGGTTTATTCTAAGATAAATTTTGGAGTTGGACTGCACACGTGGAGACATTTATGGCGAGCGCGGAGCGCGAGCCTATAACGGGGTCTGGGGGCAGAGCCCTGGTCAGGGGGTCAGGGGCGAAGCCCCCTGAAGCTGACAGCATTTTAGCGTTTGAACGTTAGAAGAAAGCGGCAAATTTGCCTCTTTGTCTGTATTTTGGAATGTCAGTACACTAAACCACGGTCGTTTGTGATGTGTGTGTCTTAATCTATAAGCATAAAATACTAACAGTTTGCTTATCTGCATAATTTCATTCAATGTTACCTATATAGAACTCCTGAGGCTAGTTATCAATATACTCTTGGAAAAATGCACAATGATGTATCCAGCTTTGTGTTTTTAGACCGCACAATTTCTCATTTTGGACTGAACAAATTGCATCTTGGACTGCAAAAATTGGTTGGACTGCACGCTTAGAATAAGCCCTGATTCCACAGTTTATGCTGCCTTATGAACAGATAGTTAAATATTTTATACAAACAATGTTTCTGTCGGAGTAATAAATGTTTTGCAGTATCAAAAGTTACAAGTATTCGAATGCTGTCTTTCGGCTTCGACTCAGCCCCACAATCGTTTTGCTACTGGTTTATTGCCCTACGGATGATACGTTGTTCGAAGTCAGCCCCAAAATTTGCTGTTCATGTTGTCAAATCGCAACTGTTGTTACGGAAACAGGCAACCGGTTCTAAGCCAATTTATAAACTTTTTAACACAGTGAATTGAGAATTGAATAAGGTGTCTCTCTCTGTGAATTGGCGAAGTTATGTCATATTAATCGTAGCGGTCCGGTTTTTTAGACACACTGTAAATATGCGTGTGTTGACTATTTTAATACAAGTGTTAATTTCGGCATTTCTCCTCCATTTTGTATTAACACTGGCACTCTATTCGCCCAATATACATTACATTTTTGTAAAATTCAGCTCAAAACTGAACGGGTACTCGCAGAAGTCTACAGCACGGAACAAGAAGCTCAGCTGTCGCAGAGAGGCGTCGCGCTGTCTGTTTTGAAATGTAGTTTAGAGGTCACTCAAGGTCATTACAAATGGTACCATTCGAAAGCGTTGGTACAGTTTTCCATTCGCATTCCATAGCCGTATCTTTAGCCGTTGCGACATAATACACGAACGTGACAGACACCCAGCAACAAGAGCCGCGCTTACAGCCTCGCTAGGCTGCAAAAGAAAACAGATGGGCATCAAGAATCCTAAAAACAGTTCCAAAAACAGTGAAGGTAATCCGGAAGTTACCAGCAGTCTACTCTGTATGGTAAGAAGAATTTGTGAAAACGGTACGTCCGGGGTGAAGGCTTGGTGGATGGCGAGAATGGTGAGAATGAATGTGATGAAGTGACATCTACGAAAAAGAGGAAACTCAGTGAAATAGATTGATTAGGATGAGGCTAACGAAATCGAAATGAATGAGGAAGTTGATTCAGCGGGCGAGGTGATGCATGTGGAAATGAGCTATATCTGTTATTTTCAATGACGAGACGGTTGGTGGTCTGTCAACGGTGACAACATGTGATGTGAGGAGCGAATAGTGTGAGAAGACAGAGGTGAGCTTGACTTAGATTGAATGGCAGGAAGAACTTTGTTGGTAAGAGACAGAAGCTTATATTCAATACGTTCGTTAATTTCAAGTAGAGATATTTATATACATGAACGATTCTAAAGGCTTTAGGGGCCTTAACAACAGCAGGAACAAGAGATTTCTGTATACGTTGGAGCCGATTTCTTTAAGTATTTGGGTTATTAAGGAGATAAGTCAATACTCATGTCACTTTAATCTTTGAAAAGCAGTTGACAAAATGCAACTGAACAGTATATCAATACATATCTTTGTCTTTTAAAAAGTTTCTAGAATCACGCTTGGTTAACTACTGAGGTTTACTTATAATGGCGTTGACTTTGCATGACATATCTCATAAGCTTATTCGCTGGATCACGACTGAATAGAACGACATCGTGCAGTTATAATGCGTCGCCTGCTTTACATAACGTTAATTCATCACCACACTGCAGCATATACAAATAAACAAATTGTACACAAAATAAACAAATAACAATACAAAAGTCAGACCCCCATCATAACACGACACACAAAGTTTACCAACAGATCATCAGCACGTCATTGAACGAGAGTGTAGTGTATCCACGGTTTAGGCACATAGGCCTATACCAGGGTTATCCAAAATATTTAGCTATGGCAAGACGCATCGAAGTTTTACGCCTACTTTAGCTGATGGGCCGCAACAAAAACAATGTTTGTAGGTGTTTCCATACATCTCACAAAACAATGATCGTATAACGGCGTTAATTTAGCGTAAGTTCTTGAACGGACGGAGACATAGGTTTAGCCAATTCTGCGCACGTGCAATAAATAGCGCCCCAGAACGACATAAAACATCCTCTGATTCCGCAGATTGTTTGTAGAAAGTAAAAGTATTGCATGTGTGCGCTGGCGCTACGAAAACATTGCCAAACTGAAGAGCTAAAGACAGCTCGCGGTCATATGATGCCTCGGCAGGAGCACGTGTGTAATGGACTCGCCCAGTCTCCCGTCCGCCCTGCTGACGAGTTCACGTTGACAAGGGGCGACGGGACCGACGACGGGACATAGTAAAAACACAATAGCCTCCGCTGCTACGCCACGCATAGCACGCAGAGGCGTAAAAATGAGAAGTTTACAAAATGGTAAAAAAATTCTTAAACATATGTACAATCAAAGTTGAATACGACGAACCTCGATAACGTGTGATTTCAAATACAAATGGAAAATAATGTCATAATTTAGAAGGTACAATTTCACTGGCGTCCCCACTCTAACTACTGATGACGTGTGCCTCCGTCTTCTATTTATACACGACAGAAACGTAAATCGCGAATGCATACGCATTAATAGAATGCATACGCATTAATACACATAATTATGCATACATTAGCATATAATTAATTATACACGTGTTCAACGTTTTTTCTCTAAATTTTCACAGCCGTCAATCAATCAATCAATCAGGAATTTTTAAAGTGGCCTAAGTCAGAATTTACTGCAAGGTCAACTAACAGAAGTTAGTCAGTTACGATAGTTGTATATGTTCGAATACGACACGGTGAACAGATGAGTCTTCAGATGCCTGCGAAAGATGTCCAGTGATGGCGCTGATGTGACCTCCGGTGGCAGACTATTCCAGACCTGGGGACCAGTAACAGGAAAAGCTCTGTCGCCAACGGTGGACCGGTTGGACTGTGGCTGGATGAGGCGGCTAGTGTTGGCGGAGCGAAGAGCTCGTCGACTCGGTAAGTCGGCCACACGGACGAATGGACCAAGGTACGATGGCGTGCAACCGTGAAGGACCTTGTACGTAAGTACGGCCACTTTGAACTGGATGCGCTGCGGAATGCGCAGCCAATGTAGGCTGATCAGCGCGTCGAACACATGGTCTGAGCGTCGTAAGCGGCGGCGTTCAAGACCGACTGCAGACGCCGATACAGGTAAACAGGAAGGCCGGTCAAGCCGTGCGTGTACAGTATTTCTGCTAATCGAAACCGACCTGTTAGCAGTTCGAAAGCTTCAAGTCGACTTCAATTATTATGCCACCGCCCCGTAGGGGGGACGGGGGCATTAAGCGATGATCGGCGTCCGTCGTCCGTCTGTCTGATGTCGCGTACATCGGCTCTAACTCGAAAACCAAAAGACCTAGGAAGACGAAACTTGGCAAAGGGGTACCCCAGATCACATGCGACTCCCACACCAACTTCAAAGTCAAAAGGTCAAAAGTCAAGGTCACGGGGTCAATTAGTGCACCGCAGCGAAATGTGCCAATATTTCGCAAACGGATAAAGCTACGCCTTTCAAATTTGGTATGCACATAGGCAGTGGGCAGTTCTTGCTCCCGGATCACAAATTGGCCCCTAAGTGGGCGTGGCCTGGGGTACGTGACCCAATTTCGAAATTTTGCGACCCCCTCAATATTTCGCAAACGGAAAAAACTACGATCATCAAATTTGGCAAGCACATAGGCCGTGGGCAGTTCTTGCCCCCGGACCACAAATTGGCTCGAAATTGAGCGTGGCCTGGGGACGTGACCCAATTTCGTAATTTTGGGACCCCCTCAATATTTCGCAAACAGAAAAAGCTACGATCTTCAAATTTGGCACGCACATAGGCCGTGGCCCCGGACCACAAATTGACCCCTAAGTTAGCGTGGCCTGGGGACCCAATTTCGAAATTTTGGGACCCCCTCAATATTTCGCAAACGGGTAAAGCTACGATCTTCAAATTTGGCACGCACATAGGCCGTGGGCAGTTCTTGCCCCGGACCACAAATTGGCCCCTAAGTTGGCGTGGCCTGGGGTACGTGACCCAATTTCGAAATTAGATACCTCTTTAAATTTGCGAACACGTTGGCCTACGGTCAGTAGGGGCCGGGGCATATTGTCGCGGCCACCTAGCCGCACAGCTTGTTACATGTACACTGAGTTGTAAAACGATGAAATAGCAAAGTTGATTGAAACTGCAGTTATTGTGGTATATGCATACAGTATTTTACTATAGGCCTAATCGATGTATACACGTGCTCAGCCTTTTTGAAAGGCAGAAAATAAGAAACGTCATTGTGCCATTGCATTCAGCCAGTTCGTAAATGTGTATGGACTACAACAAGAACAGCCGCATGCTGGCTAAAACCTCCTCGCTGCACCAATCTAAGTGATGGCATGGAAACTTATTCTGTGCGTGTGTTTATGCACACAGTCTAAACTTATGACAACATGTTCCCTTGCAACTGCCACGAAGACAGCGAGACAATGTTAGGATCAAACTAGAAATGTGAAGCCATCTCTGATGCGATCGCAGCAGCCGCGTCGGTTGCAACACGACACTATTATGCTGACTCAGCGGATAAACGTACAGGTACAAACGCGTACAAATGTAGTTTAGTTACAACGAGTTTATATGGTACTCACACTACAAAACATGTCCCCAGAACCAGTTTTTACATTGTTGACACTCATACAAACAGACACGTTGAAAACAATACCAGCTTTCGCTATCGTGGCCGGTAAATACAAAATGCGTTTGAGGTCTGTGACCCTTCGCGACCGGATTGGATGGCCATTAAACGCGAATCTCAAAGCTGACTGTCTATGGTCGGCGACGCATTGACAGTAATATACTGTGATTCGATATCTTTTTGGCTGTTCGTTTCAGGCAGACGAATGCTGTCGGTTGGCAGGCTGTCGCTATCACTGGTGTTAATTATGGAAATCGGGTTGACGTAGTCGTACGTAGGCGACAGGTTACCACCACCACTAACTGTCTCACTAGGTATGACCATCACATTGCTGACGTGTTGTCCTTTGTGCGGCCGTTTCGCCAGAGGCTTTCGTCTCTTCAGGATGATGACAACGACGACGACGACTGCGATGAGAATGATGAGCAGAACGAGGCCGATCACCAGACCGAGGCAGACGCTGTCACATGACGACCCTGATGCTGACGTCACCATAGAACACACAAACAGATGCAATGGTCTCAGGCAAAATACGTATTTTTAATGTATTTTATCAATATTCCGGTTGCCAATCACACAAAACAGCAATCAGTACAAAGTATGACATCCTTGCCCGGTTGATGTATCGACATTCGCGATACCAAATTCTGAGACTGTTGTAGAGTGCTGCCACCTGGCGAATAAGACCGAGTTATAAATGCACTGTATTATTTTAATACAATCATTTTTCGTCCAGTGATGGGGATTTTTGCCCAGTTTGGCATCATACTTATAGACATGATCACAATCACCGCCGACAACAGACTCCGAGTGCATAAACAGAATGAAATGATACTATAGTTTATTTTTTATTAATATAGTCTAGGGGTATGAAATGGAAACGTTGTGTGCTTTTTAGGCGAACATTACTATATTGCGTCCGCCTTATGTCATCGCAATTCCGTCTGTCGTCTGCCTGTCGGTTGTCTGTGACAATGGTGCACCCTACTCAACGGGTTGAACTTTTCGTCAGTATTTTTGCACCGCTGTATCACAGGCATCTGGCGACCTTGGTGCCAAAAATTAAGACCATCGTCCGACGACCCCCACTTTAAACGGGATGTTGAATACAGGTGGGGTATGAATAGGGACAGTAGAAAATCCCGGAATCACGGAAGCCGTGATTTCAGCGATTTTCGCCGTTTGCCGCGACTTTTACCAAATGCCGTGATTTTGCTGATTTCACCAAATAGTTCAATATTTGCTCAGTATAAACTGCAACTTGTGTTGTGATTTCAGCACAAAATTAATTCTGTCAACAAATAGCGTTGCGTCCTGTAGGGGAAGTGGGGGCAAGTTGGCGGTGTAATCAACTTTCATGTTTCTTGGCCTATGCACACGAAAAATATGAGAAGTCTATATGCACATGGATAGCTCTCATAAATGTCCATCATATATAATTGTTGCACAGTTAACAGTCAGTGCAGATTTTAATAAAAAAGACTTTTATCATTTGTCAAATTTCAACCAACTTGCCCCATAACGGGGGCAAGTTGGTTTTCTGCATGGGGCAAGTTGGTTGTATTCACAGTATGACATTCAACATGCAATATTTGCACTGTAATAAAAAGAAATACCCTTAATCTTATATTCATAATGAAAAATTCATGCTCAGGATAAAGATTATATAAAAAGTGTCACCTCTCCAGCCTAAAAAAGTTCGAACGAACGAAACACTAAAATCACTGCATGGAACTTAACATGGCACAACATAGCCACATCAAATAGCAAGACAAAGATCAAAAACAAACTAATTAAAACCACATTAAAAATGGGCCTCTAGGTATTGCAAAACTGATAATACTGTAGACTCAGACTGTAAAGCTGTAGACATTTAATACTGTACTTAATACTTTGTAAAAATAACAATAGGCTACTCCCAGCGGAAAGTCACAAGTCGTAGACAACAATTTCTATAGGCCTACACCATTTTACTTTACTTGCAATTACAGCAAATAAAAGCTTTCAGACGCTTAGTATTGGCACCAGCACATACGCCACAAACCCATCCACAACAGTTGTTGCATCGCAGCCACTGAACATGAGACTCTGAATACAGTATCTCACAAATTACACACGGAGTATTGTCAAGCTCAACAGGATCATGACTTGACAGTTCGCTGGTATCAGTGGCTGACTGCTTTTTCTTTTTCTGCTTTTCAGCAGGCTTCGCACAGATACTCCTCTTAGTTGAAGACTTTGGCTGCCGCGCACGTTGCTGATGAGCTGCCTGTCGTCTCTTTCCTTTGGATGTCTCTGGTTTCTTTCTCTTGGCTGCCTGTTGCTCAACTAGCTGATTCTTGTACGGTGATGCAGTAAGTATCTGAGCGCGAATAGCTGTACGCTTTCTTCCTGATGTTGGCCGTGGTGCTGTAGGAAACGGACGAAGTTGTACCGGAGTAACACTGTGACTCTTGCATGGAGATGTAGCACCTGTTAATCAAAACAGATCATTAGGGCTAACTATGCAGGATTAGTTGGGTCACACATTGACAATTAGGCAGCTGGCATGCCAAATTTACAGCAAGGCTCCATCTTAATTACAATCAAATTAAACAACCACCACCACCATATTTATATGCCATAAAATAACAAAAGAAAATGAAAAAATAGAAAATAGACATGGCGGGCTGCGAGTGAGGCAATAGCCCATCAAGTGCTGGCTACCCATGTTGAATATACTGTAGTACACTAATTGAATACACACACATATAAAACAACAAAAAACAACCTAAAAAGTCTAGATAAAATAAAACAAAACATGCATTAAACATTAAACAATTAAATCACAAGAAATTAAGAGTTCATACGTAAGTGATTGTCTGGAGGAGACGATGGAGGCGAATATGGCACATCACTGCTGACGGCATCCGGTTTCTCTACGACAGCATCGGGATTCTCGGTGACGTTATATGCTCTGCTTGCCACAGACGTTTTAAGCTTGCCGCTCTTGATCTCATTTATGGCTTCAGACAGTGATGTGGATGACCAGCTGTTATCTTTCCCTCTATCAGTTTTCCGCTTATAGTTGCGGACCATCTCCAAATAACTGCAGAAACACACACATGCACAGATCTTCTACTACTACAACAACTACAACATACCGAGCGCTAGCGGAAAACTTTACCACCCCATGTTTTTCAACTGCGATATAACCCTAACCCCAACCCTGACACTAACCCTAACCTTAACCGTAATCCTGGGGTGGTAAAGTTTTCCGGTAGTGGCCATTACTGGTATAACTTTGAATGCTTAGTCAAAGATTACCCTCAAAAGTAGTGCAGAATCAAGCCAAACCCCAATTAAATTCTTATACTGATTGCTAACATTACAGACAGTATGTGGGGCATGATGGCGGATTCCGCCAACTTGCCCCCACCATCTTGCCCCCAAGTGTATCTTTTCAGTTGAGCCCGCTCTATAAAATATGCGTCGTACATGTAACTGATATTAAAACACAAGAAAGAAGCTTGATAAAGTACCTGATAAAGCATACAAAAACTACAAGAAAGATGCGTGCTAAATGTGTTTATTACTCACATTCCGACTGATGAAAATTTTTCGCACGAACCGGTAAAAGTTATCTGATAAATGTATCAAACACACGAAATACATATACATTCCAGTGTAAACAAACAAAAGTAACCTTGACCCAGGCTTAATATTTGTCAACAAATAAATATTAAGTAAGCAACTGTTTAGCCGTAATAGTGTGTCAACCAACTTGCCCCCACAACCAACTTGCCCCGACTTCCCCTAGGCCTATTTCCTCCAAAGCGGCAAAACACTGGTTCATCACCATTAATAGAAACTATAATATCAACGATTGCGAACGAATGTTACACTATATGCGTACGCCAATTCTAAAGTGTACAAAACGAAAC
>Ga0209339_1001435_pt1 | contig 10246 bp, 13 predicted proteins | sample OlaalgELextract3_FD_187376 | JGI IMG/M metagenome (GOLD analysis project Ga0209339, IMG submission 187376) | Olavius algarvensis symbiont microbial communities from Tuscany, Italy - Type A ELBA extract 3 (SPAdes) (version 2) | ecosystem: Host-associated > Annelida > Digestive system >...
ACGTATTTTTTACATTAAATAAATAAAATCTTCAAGACAGGTGCAGAGGTGCGGACCCAGGAGACAGACAGTGCGCTGAGGCCTTAATGTGCCCCAAAAATTTCCAAATCCACCTGTAAATTCTTTCACTGTTAGACTCAGTGAAGTAAAGTTGCCATGAGATCGGTGTCACATTTCCCACGACGCATACAATGTGTCACTAGTCGCTACCCTACCTTGTTAAAAACAGAATATCAAAATTCTAACGTATCTAACACAATATCACAGTTTCGCCTTACTGCTGACAAAATTAACCAAATGTGTACTCTTGAGTCGCATTAAATGCTAAAATGTTGGATGCATGCACGGAAACATTTGCAACACACATCAAGTTCAAGACGTCAATGAACTGAGCAGTGCCTGACACTTGGGACAAACTGTCATCGACGACGCAATGGATGAGTGGCACAGACATCTCTGGGTGTGTGTTCACGTCAAAGGAGGACACTTGGGACAAACTGCCATCGACGACGCAATGGATGAGTGGCACAGACATCTCTGGGTGTGTGTTCACGTCAAACGAGGGCATTTTAAGCATTTAATATGATTCAAGAGCTCACATAATGCTAATATTTAGAAGCAAATCTATGATACTGTGCTAAATACATCAAGAGTAATGCTATTGTTGATCGTTTGTATTTCACACGGTAGTGTAGTGACACATTTAAGGTACGGTGGGAACTATGACACAAGCCTTGTTGCAAATTTACGGCTGAGTCCTGCAAATTTACGGCTGAGTCCAACACTGACAGAATTTTTAAAGTCGGTCAACCAACATTTCTCAAAGTTATGAACAAATATAGAGTGGCACTTTTTTATGGCTCACGATGTAGCAGTAGTAGTAGAGCAGCAGCAGCAGCAGTAGCAGTAGTATATAGTAGCATAAGAACAGTAGTAATTACCTCCGACGAAGGAGGAGGTAAATGCGTTTGCCCGCGTTCGTTTGTCTGTCTGTCTGTCTGTCTGTCTGTTAGCAAGATTACTCAAAAACACGTGCACGCATTTGGATGAAATTTTGCGTGTCGACAGATGTCGGGACATGGACGAACTGATCAACTTTTGAGCCCAATCCGGATTATAGTCCGGATGCCGAAACCGGATTGCTTTCTCAGATATCGTAATCGCTGCAACGCGAAATTTTATTACGTTGGGAAAATCCCACGTACAGGTATTGGGCGCCCATCGATGCAGCGACGCGTGGTTTTAAAATGGTTTTATTCACCGCGAGCCGTGGGAACAACTATGTCGGAGGTACATGCGCTCTACCGAGTGCCCTTCTAGTTAGTGCATGATTTGATTTCGTTACAAATTCATGGCACCCTGCAGGTGAATAAACCTGTTTATTAACAGACAGGCTACCATGTTATTGCCTTTGATGCCATCCTTGACAGTCGCCTGTCCCACAGTAGCTTTCTCATCAAACTTGTCGCCAGTCACAAAGTCGACAGGCAGCGTAATAGTCACGTTCTTCGACTTGGCCTTGTCCATCAACTTCTGAACGATCTTGGAGCCTTCCTCGTCGAACAGCGACTTGCCGATCTAAAATACATCGCCACGCCAACAAGCCGCTCAAGATGTTTCACAAACCACCGTTATTATTATTATTGTTATTATTATTATTATTATCACAATGTCGTACGGCGAGTACAAAAAGAAAAAAGAACGCAAAACAAAAAGCATAAAAAAACATAAAAACACCACCAATCAGCACCTCACGGCAGTTCTTCCACTGACGGTTTTGTTTAACCTTTAACGGGCACATTAAAACCGCAGAGCAACGGACCATTATACAGAAATTCATTGGTACACCGGCTACTGATGGGTGGGTTGTTACATTTGGTACAGCGAGGATGGGACTGGGCGGGCTGCAGCCCCGCCCAGTCTCCTCATCGCTGTACCATATGTAGCAGCCCACCCATCAACGGCCAGTGTACGAACTTCATATTATTCGATGTGGCACTATAATTTACGTGATCAGGAATGACCCGGAGCAGCCCTTTGATATAACAGTAGAAACAGTAGCTCACGTACGACTTATGGATGGCTTATCTAGCTTCACAAGTAACATATGCTGTATTTCTCGCGATAATAGCCCGTAGAATGTAGATGCTTCCAACAGCTGAAAAGCTTTTCAAGGTCACTCAAGGTCACAGACAATAACACTATTCATAAATTATGTCAGAACACTGCGGCACAGGACGGTGTTCGTCATTGTCCAGCTTCTGAATGTCTAGTGGTAGCGCCCTCTGGCGAATGCCAACAAAGCAAGTGAGGCGAGGTTTATCATGCTTTGGACTGCTTATTAAGCCCCCGCCACAAAGAGGCAGTTTACGCCACGGCTATGTCCTTCGATTTGTCTGTTTGTTCGTCTGTAGCTAACGTGTACTGACGGTGGCGGACTGGCGGTGGCTTATCGCATCGGCTATTGAGGCCGCACTGACTTGTAGGATACTGCCAACAGTGAATTGAGGAAGGAGGACAGTAAGACAGACAGGCGTTTGTACCTCCATCTTGTTGATAACTCTGAGGAACGTGAACGCCATGCCGCCGCCAATGATCATCTCGTTCACTTTGTCCAACATACTCTCTATCAGCTGGATCTTGTCGGCAACCTTCGCTCTGACCAGAACATCCATTGTTTTTATCGCTCATAAACTATGACAAGACATGAATGATACCACTGACTAGCACACTATTACTGTCTTAGAAAGAAGGTAAAGATGTGAATATGTACATTTGTGTAGCACCTAATCGTGAAACGTCTAAGGTGCTATAGATATGGATCATACAGTTTTACTTGCAGACACACCATTATCTACCTTAACCTCGTAAACGTTCCCAAGATGGCGCCACCACTTACTCGTAGTGGCATACGTCTGAGTACAACTTACTACTCATTTATCGACTTCACAAAGATGAAAGGCTGAGTTGGCCTTGTTGGCTGACCTATAGCGGACCGTTTACCCACAAAGTGGTCATCTGTCAGCTGTAGGTCGAGCGCAACACAGAAAAAGGTTGCCGGAGATGTGCTATTTTTGGTCGACTGTGTTTGTAACTTTGATGTTTTAATCACGTTTGCTTGTTATCAACATTACTGGAAAATGCTTCACAGCTATCGTTATGATACTTTCAGAATAGATCGGCAATGACTCTGACAGCACGCCATTAAATTCCCGACGTGGCAGCACCCTGCAATGAGGTACAAACGAGATCACTAGTAGAACGACTTTCAAAGTGAAGATTATTCGACTGGACAGAAGTGCATGGAGTTCCACGGCGCTTAATGTGCTCTCCAAACACATCCACGAGGACAGACTGAACCCGGTAGACTTCCAAACAACTCTGAAAACGCATTTTTGTCATGTCTTTAACGTGTGCTAAAACGGTCCTTATGCCCATAACACATTTATCAGAAATCAGCGCCAAAAACCGTTTTTTGGTTACTGGTTTCTGGCACGTCTCACGTGTAATTTGGTACCAAATTTTTCTGATACCAGTGTCTGATAATGAATAGGACATACTCTGTTTTCGTACGTGCTTATGGTACCAGTTCTCTAATATGGGTTTTGGGCGCCAATTTCTGGTACGTGTGTCATTGACATTACAGAGTGAACCAACTTTGACTGTGCACATCTCCTGTAAGTCGAACTTGCAACAGTAGCAGCATTACTAAAGTCTCGATGAATATGGCGACGACGACGACGACGACTGTAACAATGGATCATGAGTGTAAACAAAAAGACGTTTACCCGCCGAGAATAGCGAGCAGTGGTCGGTCTGGCTTCTCCATCACCTTGGCGAAGTACTGTAGTTCCTTCTTCATTAGCAGCCCAGCTGCTTTCACAGGCAGCTGGATGCCGACCATCGAACTGTTACACATAACACAGCCATCAGTGATGTCTGCGGTGTAGCAGCATAGACTACACTGTGTCTCAAAAAAAACGGACCGCTATGTTCAGCTTTATTCACCATGATTAATATGACATAACTTCACCAATTCACAATGTTTACTAATTATTTTTGGTATAGAGAGACCTTATGCAATTGTCAATTAATACGATAAAAAAGTTTTAAATTGGCTTAGAACCAGCCGCGTGGTTACCATGACAACACACCCGAACAGCGAATTTCTGTGCTGATTTTGAACAATATATTATCGACAAAACAGTGACCAAGTAGCAAAACAATCGTGGGCCTGTGTCAAGGCTGAAAGACTGCACTCTGAATACATGTTGTACACCGCACATTTCTCCAATGAAAACACTGAAGATTTAACTTTTCTCTTCATAAGGAATAACTCTGGAATAATGCATACTTGAGGACTGCTATGGTAACCGCTTCAATCAATCAATCAATCAATTAATTTGTAACGCGCCATAGTACAGAGGTGTGTGCTACAATGTCCGAATGTCGCTGTCACAGACTGAAAAGGAACGTCTTAAGTCGGTTCTTAAAAATGTTTACGGATGGAGTAGTCTGACAGCTCAGTGGTAGAGAGTTCCAGAGTCTTGGTGCCGCGACAGAGAAACGACAAGCAGCTGGTATATAGCCTGCCCCTGCTGTAAAAACAACCGTCTTCTAATGTTCATGTTTAATTAAGAATATTTAACAAACGTTTTATCAAGTTATGCCAAAATATTGAATTCATAGCTGTCTGGTTTTTTGAGTCACAGACCGTCAAGTCGCTACCGTTGTTATGGAAACTGCACAGCTGGTTCTAAGCCAATTTAAAAATTTTTTAATACATCAATTGAGAATTGAATAAGGTCTATCCCTACAAAAAATAATTAATAAAAACTGTGAATTGATGAAGTTGTGTGATATTAATCGTAGCAGTCAGGTTTTTTGAGACACACTGTACATGAATAATGGTATAAATAAATATTATTTAGCTCTCTCTGTCTATATTCAGCTTTTATATATAGGTTAGGGTTAGGGTTAGGGTTAGGTCAATCCTCAGCAGCATGATCAATAACAATAGGTAATAACAATAATAACAATAATAATAATTAGTTTTTGTCATGTTGTTGGAGAACTTCATGAACTCCGCATTTATATTGAGAGACATGGTTATTTGTACATTTGCATTATTTGAACTCTTACACTCACTAAACAAACTTTGCTTATCCCGCTGTAATAATAATAATAACAATATTTTTTTTTAATTTTAACAATTAGTATTATAATGAACATAAGTATCAGACTATCAAATAATACTGTAAAGCAAAGGAGCCCACGAGAAATTGAGATGAACTAATTTCACAACATCATATAATGTTACAAATTCTGATTTTACGATATCGAAAAGGTTAATGCGTCATTCAGCATACAAAGTATGAGAAGATAATACTCTTAAACTAAAAATTCACCTGGTTCACAAATCTTCCCTACACGTACTGAGACCGTCTTCATGGGATCTTCAATTTAAAAAAAATCATTTTTGCTAATATTCGGTTTGGTCTCACTGTCATATGTTAGGTAGACTAAGCCTTTGAGCTTACGTAATTTATTCCGCAAAGTGTCGTATTGTGACGACAAAATACTGTAATATTCGACAACTCAATTGTTAAAAATGCTGATATTACGGCAACTGAAAGACTGATGAAACCGTCCGCGTAGTAGTAACAAGAAGGCTAAAGATATTGGGCGAAATATGCGCAATGCAAACACATTCGTCAGATGTCAGCACAAGTACAGGCTGGTATCGAGGCATTAAAAGATCAGTTATGCCAACAGGTAGTTTCGGCTTGCAGTTCTCTTATTCATGAGGCTGCGATCTCTTTCTAACACAATGTGGGACAGCCCATAACTCGATCCAACCGCATGAACAACCATACAATTACCAACCAACGACATCAGCTGCATCGTGCAGTGCAACATCAGCGCGTATGCAGACTAATGCGCATATAATAGTGCATTTTCAACAGCCAGAGCAGGTGAGAGATTCAAAGGTGAGAAGGGTGAGTTGACCTGTGCCCGCGATGAGCGGTGCCGAACGCATCATTGATGTAGACGTCGCCGAGCTTCGTCAGCGACGCACGGAATGTATCGACATCCTTCTGATCTGCTTTGATCTGCAACAGTTTCACGCGCAATTGAAAAACATTTGAAATCCATTAAAAGTCTCCTGGCTACCACTCCAGAAATCTGTGTTGAAAAACATCTGTTAAACACGAATGTTTTGTCATGGAGTGAATGTACCTTTGAACCGTCTTCGGCTTCCACTTTTCCCTCTTCTTCGATGTGGAAACGGAGGTTTTCCAGCAGTATGACGGTTCCCGGTGCTGGAGATGCACACGCCTTCTCCACCTCAGCTCCCACGCAGTTTGGCAGAAATTTCACTTCTCTGAAACCACGCCAAAGAAAATCACAACAGTAGTTGCTATGATATCACCATGACCAGTGCGATAAGCGGAGTTTGTTTAGTGAGAGTAAGAGTTCAAATAATGCAAATATGCAAATAACCGTGTCTTTCAATAAAATGCCGAGTTCATGAAGTTCTCCAACAACATAACAGAAAAAATATAAAATTCACGAATGAAGTCTGATAGGCATTGTGTTTGCAGTTACAAGGACTTTGCAAAAATTAAAAAAGTATTCTGAACTAAATCAACGAAATACTTGCAGTGCTTATTCCATGCAATTGAGGCTTATCAGTAAGTCATTGGAGTTAACTATAAACAGGGCTTTAATTGAAATTTTTCAAACTGCATCACTTGATGTTATTAACGAGAGTCACGTCACAGAAATAGTGGAGACAAAGTTATTAATTGCCAAGACATAAACTGAAATTCTTAGTCAAATATTTCAGTTGCGATAACGGACTTTGCAAAACGTTTGCGGACAAATAACACCTAGAATACTAGAACGGCAGTCAGTAAAGCGCATATACCTCCGACAAAGGTGTTCCCACGGCTCGTGGTGAATAAAACCATTTTAAAACCACGCCTCGCTGCAGCAACGGGCACCCAATACCTGTACGTGTGATTTTCCAGACGTAATAAAATTCGCGTTGCAGCGCATACGATATTGGAGAAAGCAATCTGGTTCTGGCATCCAGACTATAATCTGGATCGCGCTCAAACGGTTATCAGTTCATCCATGTCCCAACATCTGTCGACATGCAACATTTCATCCAAATCCATGCACGCGTTTTTGAGTAATCTTGCTGAAATGAAATAATCCGGTGTAAATCCAGTTCCTGGATCCGGACTATGATCCGGATCTGGCTCAATTGTTGATCAGTTTGTCCATGTCCCGACATCTGTCGGCACGCAACATTTCATCCAAATCCATGCACGCGTTTTTGAGTAATCTTACTAACAGACAGACAGACAGACAGACAGACAAACAGACAGACAAAAAACATTGTGTGCAATCACATTTACCTCCTCCTTTGTCGGAGGTAATAAATATATGATGCAACTGAATGAGTCAAATGAGTACATGTATGTGAGATCGGCATCTTGCTTACTTAACTGCTGTGATACTATTGGTAAATAAGCACTGCGGTCGGGGTGGGTCATCTCTTCCGACTGGGCTACGTTTGGGGTGACCCCGTGCAGTGCAGGGGCCGACATTCAAAACTCCACTTCCTAGAAGTTTTGTCCCACGACCCATGCCATGTGTCATGGACGTCTGCCCAGCCGTCTCGGAGCCTTACGGTTTTGAAAATGTTGACATCACACAGACGAACAGACGCACGCACGGACAGACAAACATTTGACCGGTTTTATAAGTCATCTCGGCACAGATGACCAATAAAGTTGTGTAAAACAGAAGGAATGATAGTGACGAAAATAAGGATAAACTGTCTCGAGAGACTGCATAAAGAAGGAAAGTGACAGTACATGTAGTGCATATGCTTATTGGCGACCAGCAACTTACTTGCCAAGCAGTTTTTTAAGTTCGTCAGCGACAGGTTTGAGGGAGAATTTGTCGACGGCCTTGCCATCAGGGCGTCCAAGATGACTCATTAAGATCACCGCCTTGGCTCCGTTGTCCAGCGCATGTTTAATAGTCGGCATCGCCGCAGCTATCCTGTCACATCACAAGCATCGTAAGTAATTATCGTAACCAGCGGAATACTCACCCATTATCTAATGAGTGACATGAGTGTCAAGATTTTTCTTGTACTTGTACAGCCTGTACTTACTTGTACTTATAGGTTGATGGACTGGCAAGGTGATCAGCTTCTATCATCCATATCTTTACGACATGAGCGGTCGTATGCATTCTTGAAACCGTTGACGGAGTCTGCGTTCGCGACTTCTGCCGGAAGACTGTTCCAACTACTGACCACTCTCTGGCTGAAGAAGAATTTGCTTGTATCCAGTCTTGATCTGTCTGCTCAATTTCTTCTCATGTATTGTATTGTGTCCTCTGACTCCACAGAATGATTCTCAGCTGATCTGAAGAACCGTTTATTATCTACCTGTTCTTTCCTAGTCAATAATTTGTATACGTACTTCAATCATATCTCCTCTGAGCCTTCTGTCGTTCAGAGACGTAATGCCTATCTTCTTCAGTCTGGCAGGATAACTGCACATCCTCAACTGTGGTACTAGATTTCTTGCTGCTTTCTGGACTCTTTCCAATAATTCAATGTCTTTGACGAAATGTGGAGACCAGGCTTGGATACAAAAACTCATTCAGTTAGCTGAGCCTCAGTTGTATATTCTAAGCACCAGCATGTCCTCAAAACATCTACGTTGGCTTTCAGTTCAGAAAAAAAAACAAAGAACATGGGATAGATGAACTCATGAACCCATCACTCCAAATCATATTGGGCCTAAACTAAACACTAAACAAAGGTAAACTTAAAATTGAAAATATTACCAATGTTACACACAAACCACATCTCCAGTCCAATATTATCACATAAGTTTGATTTTATACAGCAAACGATTCTTCAATTATTCATCCATTATTAAATGTCACGAATGCCAAATATAACACTGTGCCACTCTGCTTGACGACTGACCAAAGAATGTCATTATGTTGTCTTGATAGAATGTTCTGTATTAATCACGCAGTAAGAACTAAGAATGACATACCGTTGATTACTGGTGATGGCTCCATTCTTCATCGGAACATTGAAGTCCACCCTGAAACAGGCTAATAACGTCAGCAAAGGAAGCACTTAGGCACTACACAACCGCTCACACGTGACGTACAAGTCAACATACTGGCTATAGGGCAAAGAAATGTACGAGTATGACACAGTAGCAGTAGATTATCTATCACTAGTAGCAAGAACCGTTTGTTCGGAGCTATCCAGCCGCATCTGACACACTGCTTTCTACTGCTCGCGCTGCTCGCACTTCCTTTCGTTTTTGTCTTTTTTGTTTTATAAGGTGTCCTAGCAGTCTTGACATTATGCCACCTTAATCAGCTTCGTTCACTAACTAACTAAGGAGTAATAAGAAATGGTTAAATAAGTGTGGCGGTTCGGGATGACGTTTAACTACCTGAAGGGTCACTATTACTGCTTATGGTTAAGGTTTGAAAGGTTAACGACGTCACGTCCATCACGTCTACCGAAACGAGTACCGCACTGAGAACAGCAGGATAGAAGGCGTGCTGCTATTGGCTATAGCTGTGAGATCACGCAAGAGATCGATAATAAACGAGACAGACTGGCGTCCACCATTGTTACGCCGTCATTGTCTTCGATTAGTGCAGATTTCTTTTGTTTTAATGGTGCAAGATACACAGTGTCTCAAAAAAAAACTGTACATTTTTGTTTCTGTCAGAACTTTGTCAAATTTCCACCAACTTTGATAAATTTTGGTAGGTAGATGGCAAAATGGCTGAAATTATATGCTGTATGTTTCACCTAACCTGACCCACATCACTGCCTTACCTTGCGAAACACAGATGTTCTCAATTGTTACATAACGTTGAAATGTATTATTTGCAACTAAGTATCTGACGACTGAATTAGCACACACTGGCTTACAACATATGGTCGTCGGGCCTTTTCAGTAGCCGGTCCGATGTTTTGGAACTCACTGCCCAGAAACTTGCGTGACCCGACACCTACTGCTGCTGTTTTTGGACGATCACTTAAAACATTTCTTTTCTCAGAGTACTAGTGTACACAGTGCATCAGAGGCATTTGCGACGATGCGCTATATAAATTGATGTTTTACTTACTTACTTACTTACTTACTTACTTACTTACTTACTTACTTACTTACTTACT
>Ga0209339_1001436_pt1 | contig 10243 bp, 7 predicted proteins | sample OlaalgELextract3_FD_187376 | JGI IMG/M metagenome (GOLD analysis project Ga0209339, IMG submission 187376) | Olavius algarvensis symbiont microbial communities from Tuscany, Italy - Type A ELBA extract 3 (SPAdes) (version 2) | ecosystem: Host-associated > Annelida > Digestive system >...
TAACCCCCCCCCCATTCTGAAATTCTGCCTACGCTACTGCAATAACAGGTTCTTTGAAAAACCCATGTATGACTTCCTATACATGTAGGTCGTCAATAGAGACCAAAGCTCTACAGTGTTTAGTTTGGGGGAAAATCGCCTTTTTCCATTTTGGCATCAAGATCCAAGATGGTGGAGATCCGCCATCTTGGATTTTATGGGTCCAATAATGGCTTCTTTGAAAAGCCCATAGACGACTTCCTATATGTCGTCAACAGACTTCATAGCTGTAAATTGATTAGTTTTTGAGAAAATTGTTTTTTTTTGTATTTTGGCGTGGAGAGAGCAGCGGCCGGTCACCTCAACGCGTACTTCGCCGCCCATGGACTACTGCCTCGGCACCAGTCTGCCTACAGAAAGAAACATTCGACCGAAACTGCCATGTTGCGTGTCTGGTCTGATGTGCTGACGTCTGCTGATGTTCGAGAGGTCACACTACTCGGTCTGCTTGACCTATCAGCAGCATTCGATTGTGTGGACCATACTATACTTCTGCAACGTCTCGAAGTGGCTTTCGGGCTAAAAGACACTGTCCTCAATTGGACATGTTCTTTCCTGACGGGCCGCACGCAGCAAGTCTCGTACTGCAGTCGGATGTCGCCAGTGCAGCCTGTACTTTTCGGAGTTCCTCAAGGGTCAGTACTCGGCCCTCTGCTGTACGTCTTGTACACTGCTGAGCTTAGTGAGATTGTTGCGCGCCATGGTCTACAGCTCCACATGTACGCCGACGACTGCCAGATCTACATCAGCACGTCCGTCGAGCGTACACGGCAAGCAGTTGACAGGTTCACTGCATGTGTTGCAGACGTTAACGCCTGGCTGACTGCCAGTAGACTACGGCTGAACGCGTCAAAGACTGTGCTGATGTGGCTGGGCTCGAGTCAGCAGCTTGACAAGGTCACGTGTAAGGACGTTCAATTGCTCGGGACGCGTGTTCCGATCTCTGACTCCGCTCGTGATCTCGGCATCATCATCGACCGTGAGCTGTCATTGGACGGCCACGTCACCGCGGTCTGTCGAGCCGGCTACAACCAACTCCGCCAGCTCAGACCAGTAGTCCGTTCACTGTCTGTACATGCTACTAAGACGCTGGTCCAGGCGTTCATTTCCTGTCGCCTTGACTATTGCAACTCGTTACTGTACGACATTAATGACGGGCTACTCAGCCGCCTGCAGTCGGTACAGAATGCTGCAGCACGCCTGGTGACAGGTGCTCGTCGGCGGGACCACATCACACCAGTGCTACAGCGACTGCACTGGTTACCTGTCCGTCAGCGAGTGTCCTTCAAGATTGCCGGGCTCGTGCATCAGTCACTGGACGGAGTTGCGCCAGCATATCTCATCGATGACTGTTGTCTGCTGTCTGAAGCTGGTCGTCGCACAACACGGCTAAGCAAGGACGATCTTCGGACTCTGGTCGAACCGCGCACACACAATAGCTACGGCGACAGAAGTTTCTCGGCTGCCGGTCCCAAAGTTTGGAATAAGCTTCCACCGGGACTTCGACAGCCGGGACTTCTATTTTCTACATTTCAAAAACATTTGAAGACTCACTTGTTTCAACAGACTGCAACCGCATAGTGACTCTGATCTCAGTATTATTTGCGGTATATAAGTTCCCTTTATGTATGTATGTATGTATGTATGTATGTAAATACACACTGTGAAGGCATACACTAGAGCTTAGTTTACCAACATTCACTAGAAGCCCAGTTACACTCACACATAGTTTTGGCCGAAATTCCAATATTCGTGGGGGTTTCTGATCATCCTCAATATCCTATAAATTACACATATTTCTTCTCCCACAGATTCATTTTTCAAAGACTTCATGAGAATTCATCCACAACTTTCTTGGTAATTCCGTCGACAGACTAGAGACAAACCGAGGCAAAAACAAAACCTCAAAAGTCAATGTGCATCCAGCTTAACAGAACACAACAAATCCGCACTCATCCACCACGCAACTCAAGAAAATTGTATGATCAATTGGTCTCAGGTGACAGTGTTCGACAGAGAGCCAGATCGATTTATGAGATAGATTAAAGAAGCCGTACACATCCGCAAGGAAGGACAACAAGCCATGAATCGGGATGAAGGCAGCTATCAACTCAGTCATGCACATGACCACTTACTTGACACGGCATGCTCCACCAGAAGAACGCACCAGCTTCTTCTGACGAAGGCCTCTCACAGAGGTCGAAACATCAAAAAATAATTATAATTTGATTGTGTTTGACGAAAGTTTATATTTCAGCAAAAGAAACAAAATGTCCTTGGTAGAGGTAATTAAAGTATCTCAAAATATTTGAGTGTACACATAAGCCGAGCGGAAAACTCAACCTCACTCAACTCAACTGCCATTTTTAGGTGAATTGAGACGAGTCTTCCGCTGTGCATTCCGCTTTGTCTGTAGACATCAGGCAAATTGTACGAACCTGTTGTGTCTGTTGTTCACTGATCTCACCACAATCAACTGAACAATCACTACAAATTGACACAGCAAGAGATGAATCAATACTCACTAGACGTGTCTACAGAAAATGCCTGTTATATAGCTTGTCAAAGCACAAGTTTAAAACTACAACAGCTGTATCAATTACACGTAGCCCTGCTGTCGCAGAGATGCCGCGATGCTTCGTGTCTGTCAGTAGTTAGCTTCCATAGTACAACAGGGTTGGCCGATTTAAATCGTGGCGATTTAAATCACTGATTTTAATCATGATTTAAATCAAGTGATTTTTTTGTCAAAAAATCACGTGATTTAAATCACAGCAGTCTGTACTTTGAATCCCCTTTATGCAGAAATATTTTAAAAATCCACAACACATGTACTGATTAATACTGTTTCTGTATTCATTTATTCACTCACTGAGTGTTTAAATTTGTCCTGAACATACCACGTACAACATTCCCGGAAGCACAGTCAAACTGCATTATTGCAAAGTGTACACATAGTACATTTCAAATGCAACAAAACTTTAGTGATTCAGGAACTTGTACAGGTAAACAAGTTTGAATGCTTTATCCCTGCCTAACTGATTATGCAGTTTCAAATTAACGAGTCAATATGACAAAAATACACGTTCAACATCAGCTGATGATGCCACAGATGTTAACAGCTGCATGATGGAATGTTTCTTCTATTTCCTGCTTTTGTTATTCTGTGTAATAAGTATGGAAAGCAAGTTAGCAACAGTCAATCACATTTTTTTACATTTTAGCTGCACATGACAAGTTCTTATGAGCTGGTACAGCAAACATCAGTTGAACATTTTATGAAATCGTACGTAAAAAAAAATTTGATTCAAATTTTAAAAAATCCGATTTAAATCAAAACAATCCGATTTTTAAAAAACCTGATTTTTTAATACTTTTTTTTACAAAAATCATAATTTTTTTCAACCCTGGTACAATAACTCTGGTTACTTCGGCTTCAGATTTACCGCAGCATACAATAAATTCAGTTCTGTTCTGTTCTGTTCTCTTCTCTTCACCATGGTCGTTGATGCTGCAGGCTGCGATAACTGAGATTTGCTGATGCGTCATGGTCTGTGCCATAAACTGCATGGTCGACCATCGCAATTGTTGCTCGCACATCCAGCAGGATCGATCCGATAGCCAGATATTGGCCGAGAATCACGATTTTTGCCTACCCCACCTGCATTCAACACCCCTGTTAGGGGTTGCCCCCGTCGGAATATTGCCATAAGGTTTGGTATGGAAAAATTTGAATGGTGTGGCTACCAATGGTGCATAAGTTTTGAAGATATGTTTGCTCGTTTTGACAGAATACACTGACATGATGGACATCCGGACAGACACTCCGTGATGGCATAGGCTGCACTTATGCATATCATTGTGCGGCAAAAATCATTTAAGAGCCTTAAACAAATAAAAAAGACAATCATAGGACTCAGTTTAGTAGTTGTGTTCTGGGAATACAGCAGCTGTAGTGATTAACGAATGTTTGCATTGAAACTGCCAACGATTTTACACGTCCACACAACACGCCATGAACACGACATTTTTGTACACTGACTACCTTAAGACGCAATTGTCTGGCAACTACATCACTCATGAAATGAAATTTTGAGAAATTTTTCTCATAAACCAGCAAAAACAACACCTACATGTCACAAATGAGCAACAGTTGCCTCACCAGTTCTGAAAGAAGTCAATTGCTAAAGTCTGTAAATATGGGCAATCTGCGAGTATTTTCTCCTTGAAGACAACGCCTTTGACGTATGTTGGATCTTTCTCCAGAGCTTTGCCAATGTAGTACAAACATGCTGATAACATATGCAGCAAAATACTTATCAGTACTAACGTACCTAAGCAACTGTCAAACAGTTTGGATGGCAATTTGATTTAAAATTTAAAAAATACAGAACGTAATATATTCATACACTTTGTTATATGACAATCTGTGCTATAATATTTAAATAGTGAACAAATCAGTGATGTGCCTAAGGCAGATAACGTGTTCTGAAACGAAACATAACAAAGATTAAAACTAAACAGAACTGTATATACAGCAATATTACAACTTGTCATAATAATATACTGGATCCAATCAATTACAAGAAAATTACGTTTTTTATTGTTACCTTCGTAGTTATTTAAAGCATAGAGAACAGTGATGACGTGATCCAAACACGGCCAGTGATTAGCATTTATCTCCAGACCCTGAATGCAAACCAAACATGTTACAATCATCAGAATTTTTGCCGCGTGATGCACACTTTCTCCAACATTAGCCAGGTGAATACTGAATAGTCATGTCATGGCTTTGCTGCACTTCTCACCATTCTCGTTATTCAGTTTCTCTACAAGCTGGTATTCACAGTTAAAATATATCGATTACACTAGTCAATACGCTGCTAAAAACTCTTTAAAATTCATATAATAACGAATAACATACTGTTTCGAAAGCGTGTCGGGCAAGAGAATAGTTGGAAATGTTTGTAGCCAGTTGTCCAATGGTAAACCATACTAATACGTCAGATGAATCCACAGACACAGCCTACAGCAGCACCTCACTTACATTTGATATGGCAGACTGAAAACAATGTACAATATTTGTGATGAAGCCAACATACATAGATACATACATACAACTAAATTTCTACTGCGCCAAACACGTCAACTTGCAGGCGAATCTGGAGAGCTGTAATGGCGCCAAAAACAGTTACGAGTAGCAAGATTGAAACAGTTTTAAGCCGGTTCTTAAATGTCAAAAACGTATCAGCTGAACAGGTGTGGACACCTAGAGAGTTCCAGACTGTAGGAGCGGCTGCACAAAACGCTCTCACTGTAAATGATATAGTGGCTGGTTGTTGCTGAAGGAGAAGAGCTGAAGTTGAGCGTAGAGTTCTAGACGGATGGTAATCGTGAATTTCACACTATAGGTATGCCGGGAGTCCAGACAACCGTGCCTTATATGGGACAGTTGCCAGTTTAAAAACATGAATGGGATACCCGCTGCCAAACGTAAGGTAACATATCATGAAGTAAACATTACAGGCTAAAGTCGACTATTTTCTAGGCCTCTCAAAATATCTGATGTGTCACATTATAAGCAAAATCTGTTGATGATTACTAGATGATGCTCATATTGGTCTTTGAACAAACAATGGCGTAATAACTCGCACTGTTAAAAGGGCAATATTTCAGTGCTATTGCACAGCAGTTTGAGCATCACGACGGGCACATGCATGGCCTTTAAAAACTACTGTTTCAGCAATTTCCCTGGAAATCAACGTAGCCCATGGAAAATATGTGGACTCATCACTCACATGCTTAAGGGACACTGCAGCAAACATTGATCAATGTTAAGCACTTGCTCCAATTTGGAATGTAGACAAAATGCATCACAGTCTGACAATGACAATAAAAACCTGTATAGTGCATGCAGTCACAGAGTCTCTAGCATGCTAAAGCATCACAACATTTAAACAAGTTATTTTGAGATTGCGCCTAAATGAGTCAATGGACATTGGACAGTGATGGGTCTCTAATATATGCAGGGAGGGTGTTCCAAACAGCTGCTCTGGATACCCAAAATGCAGGTCCACCATATATGCACAGCCTGACTAATGGAAGAACCAGCTGATTGATGGCAGTGGATCAAACAGAGTAACTGGACGACCCAGTTAACGCAGGAACACACAATTCTGCCAAATATTCTAAATGATGCTTTGTAGACAGTCATATAGAGCTACAGCAATACAAAACTGAATGCGATCTGCCGTGTCCAGCCAATGCAGATCATGGCTCATTGCATAGCGCAAGCCTCTGTCAAACTTTTGAGTGTTCCTGACAACATGTGTGGGTGCGTTTAAGACCCGCCACATTGCAACTTCAAAGAGATTAACTGCAGCAATATTCTTGTAGCAACAGATGTGCAAACTTGTTGCTTTTTGTCGCTGCGATACGACGTAATCCAGTCAATGACCTTCCCGCCAAGACCGTATGACTTCCTTAACCGTCGCAGAAGCGTGTTATGGTCAACATTGTCAAATGCTGCCGACAGGTCGAGCAGTGTCAGCAACCCCGTGTTGCCAGTGTCCAGTGCCGACAGTAAAGGAGAAACAAGATCGGTTCAAGGACTGAGCCTTGTGGCACTCCAAAACGAACTGCCGATGGTGCCGAACTCAATGTTGTCATGCGAACTTGTTGCTTTCTGTCGCTATGTCAGACATGCAACAGAGCTGGTGTGTATTGTTTAACTACTGGCAACAAAAATATCAAATCTAGAAACAACTAGTAATTATTTCTGAATCAGTGACAGCATTAAATAAAACTGCAACAACGTGCTGCAGATGTGATGAAACGTGTGGATATAGCTACAATAGCTGGGCTGGCAACAGCATTCAGCATTAATAAAAACATCAAAGTGTATTTCGACGTATAACTACCATAAGTAAATTCACCTACATCGTATACAGTACAACCATTAGCAGCTAAATAACGATATGTCTACCTCCATGTAGTACTCCAGTGCACGGTTAATATCATTTTCTTTCTCGGCAAGTTCTGCAAGGTTCTTCAGCACTGAATAGTGGAGCAAAGTGTGCGACTGTATCATTTCATTTTGACGTGGACTTGGCGATGGTTCAGCGACCTACGAGTTCAACCACAGCAATTTCAAATGTCACTAATGCAATCACAGTTCAATCAATGATGAACTGTTGCAGCTACTGTAAATATAATCAACTGCATCTAATCCAAATTCATACAACTGACCACTCCAACATATGCTCTCAACATTCTCAAACAATTTCAGGACTGCTGCGCAACTACTGATCACAAAGTCATTCCCAACATTGTGTGGTAAAGCAGACTCGTGACTCTGCTAGTAATCAAATACTCTATGCAGCAAAATCCGTTAAGCAATACAATACATTGTAGACTGTTAACCTTACAAATCTATCATGTCCAGCTACCTTCTGTAGGAATGTGGAGTCTAGTAGACGCCTAAATGTCTGCTGGGCCTGCTCGATGTCACCATGCTGTTTGTGATGCAGTGCCTTGTTGTACAGTGATATTGCTTCAGATTCCTAACAACAGGCATAGAATAATATACACAGAAGTCAAAAATTAATCTACACAATCCAATCCAGTCTAATAAACGACTCTGCAATCGGCCAGTCTGTTTGAAGTGTCAAAATGTGGGCAAAATTGCACAGAAAATATGGAAAATTGTGCTAAAATTCTAGTAGAACTGCTAAATTTCAGGAAAAGTGCACGACTGCACTGTCCAAAAAATCTCAGAAGCAAGATGGCTCCTCAAAACAAGTGACGACATCAGTCGTAGCGAAATCAAGTACTAGGCAAATCTTGACCACATGCTTCTGTGTTAATCAAATGGACAGCTGCTGTAACAATATATGACTTGCCTAAAGATCGAGTAGTCCAAACTGAGAAAAAATTGTGCATAAGTTCTGTTTCTGTGCCGTAAAAAAATTCACACTTATTCAAAATGGTCACAATGGTGCAAAAACTGCACAACTATGGGTATACGAACTTTCTCTACAGCTTTTTCTTTACATATATACCATTGCAAATACAACTAACTGGCTTAACGACATACAACAAGACAAAAACAAACAAAACACTTGTTGTTGCCTTAACTTAAATGTAAAGTTAAAATGCAGCAAACACTAATGTACTGCAACATAGAAATATAATGCTCTAACCTGTGCTTCTGTGGTCGTGTTCACTTCTACTGTTGTCCGAGGACGCTTTGTAGCCGAACCACGGCTCTCTTCATTTACTGCTGTTATGCTCAGCTAAAACAAATAGGCCAAAAACACTTTCTCAAATTACATTAAGTCAATGATATGATACTGATAATGCCTCATATGTATCGCTACTATATATTCTTGCACCACATCACAGCATACCATCCACGGTGCTTCAACGTACTCCCAATTATGGGATAGCAAGTTCTGTGCTCTGTGCAGTAGATGAAAAGAGGGACTAAGATGTGGTAACAGACGAAACTCATACACAAAGCAGTGTGTTAAAGCTGCAGGAACAGATAATGTACTCTTAGGAATGACAAGAAGAACATTTATTTTAGAGTGGGAACCGGTCCAGTTCCAGATACTGGATTGCGCCGGTCCACAGCCAAAAATGACCGGTTTCAGACCTTTTGTGGATCGGCGACAGTATGTGCATGGCTTTTTAACAAGGCAATATGTACATTGCGTGTACAAACAACGTTAACAACTCTCGATCGAGACACGTCTCGAAATTTTTTCTCGCATACGAAAATTTTAATTCTCGAAGTCGAGTATCGCGAAATGACATTGCAAACAAATGAAAAACCAGTAAAGTTACAGTATGCTTCCTTACATGCCACAAGCAACATGGAGTGTTTAACTGCTCAACGCGGCGTGGCAGCTGGGCATCCCTGCAGAAGACCACAGCAACTGCCTTTGAAGTTGTTTGTGGATGTGTGGATGACCTCAGACTGTTGCTGGCACAGTCTTTTATGGCGTCACATTTACTGGCGGTGCAAGACTTCCTTATCGGTCCAGTGGTCTTTTCATAACTGTGCCTAACCATTTAGACATGATGTGTCACTGCGTGGGCTGGGATGTTAACCTATACACTTTCAGGTCTTTAGACAAATTAAAAGTTCTACTCACCCACTGCATTACTTAATCCCACCCCCAAAAGTTTCCAGTTCTCGGATGATATTAAGACCTACGTACCCCTATCAAATCCCAAAGTGCAAGAAAACTAGATATGGTAAAGATTTCATTCCGTACTGCATTGCAAGGAAATACTAGGCCCAATGTGTGTTTTGTGTTGTTAATGTAGAATTTTTTTATAAGTGTTTAAATGTTTTGTAGCAGTCACTCTAATTACCAAATCGGACCAAATCGGGGTAAATCGGACCAAATCGGAGATACCCAGTACCAAATCGGGGCCATATTGTAAAGTACCTGTTAAAGACCTTATCAGAAAGGTCCGATTTGGTCCAGATTAGTAACGCCGATTTGGTGCGACCTTTTTGGCTTGCATTTTTTTCTGACGCTGATATACAGAGAATTGAATTTTGATACAGATTGTTTTATTGCTTATGTGACCAGCTGTTCATACACGAACTAGCAGTGAATCGTCATTCGTCGACTAAACATCTTGTGCGCGTCGCTAATTACTCTATCTGTAGCCTAGGTTTAACTGACATGCTATGCAACACTGCAGTTGACTGCTGTAGACAATGACGACGAAGTATAATGATTGTCATCTCTAGGTCTAAATCTGTATTAACCGGTACTGCTTAAGTAATTAGTAACTCCGATTTGGTGCAGATTTTTATTGTTTGTATTAGTTTCTGATGATAATATACAGCTAATTAAATTATGACACAGATTGTTCTTTTTTTGCATCATTGATCAGCTTATCATATATAAACTGGCAGTGCCAGGATAAATTGGAACCAAATCGCGCCGGATGGGATGTATGTTTTAGACAGGTAGGTTAAAAAATGGTGCCGATTTGGTACTGGGTGTCTGCGATTTGGTCCGATGTGGTCCAATTACTTTGGTCCAAAGCGGTTTGGACCATGTTGTGCACGCGAAAATGGCGTGTTTTTAATTCTTAGCTTTTATATTAGATTTTATATGGTTTTTAGCGTGGTTTTTAAGCATCTATACAGCAATTTACACAGGAATTTTAACACAGAGCT
>Ga0209339_1001437_pt1 | contig 10242 bp, 9 predicted proteins | sample OlaalgELextract3_FD_187376 | JGI IMG/M metagenome (GOLD analysis project Ga0209339, IMG submission 187376) | Olavius algarvensis symbiont microbial communities from Tuscany, Italy - Type A ELBA extract 3 (SPAdes) (version 2) | ecosystem: Host-associated > Annelida > Digestive system >...
GTAACTATAGGCCTAGGATGCACCGTTTGGCCACAGTGCACGCGCGTGACAACCAACGACCAACGACGTCACGACACAGCCTATCTCAATAAGCGCCTCTTTTACTAACGTAAAGTGAGGCGCTTAAAAATTAGCCCAACATTGACGCACATTGCTTCTTTCGTTCCATTGCGCGCAGTTGGTCTACAATACAGTGTATAGTGTCGTATATACTCATGAATTAGTTGACAGTTGCAAGGAACTGATTGTTCGATGACTGCAGGCGAATGTTTCCAACGTTTCAAGTACGTCTGTACGGACTCGATCCCATGTCCGACTACATGCTCATGATGGACTTCGTTCCGTGCGACGACAAGCGCTACCGGTACAGTTTCCACTCTTCCAGCTGGGTCGTCGCTGGAAAGGCAGATCCGCACATGCCTGGACGCATCCATGTACACCCGGACTCGCCAGCGAAAGGAGCGCAGTGGATGAAGCAGATTGTATCATTCGACAAACTCAAACTCACCAACAACCTGCTCGACGACAACGGACATGTGAGTCTTTCAGCGTTATTCGCCAAATGACAGCAAAGAAAAAGTTAAAAATTAAAAAGTGCAACAAGAAAACAACAACAACACAAATACACAAGCAACTATTGACAAGCAAAATGCACATTCTCGACAACTATTTACAGTTCAGATATCGAGCTAGCATTATCATTCATAACCTGAAAAACATTTTCTTTCAATTTATTTCAGCGCTTACTAAATAGTCTGCAAAACTGTTATCGTTTGCAATAAATTTTGCCGTACTGGTATGGATTTGACAAGTAGTCGGAAGAAGAAAGTTAAAAAAATAATTCGGCAGTCGTTGACCACAGCGACAGATCAAGTCTGAAGTAACTTCATAAATGAGCGAGTAACAAACAATAAATTCAAATGATCAGCATCATCTCCAGATATTTGTGTGACTATTGCTTGCTAATTTACATTTAAAACTGGCTTCGTTCCATAAAAATTGGTGATATGATTACTAGTTTTGATACAACACATGGACGCGACAGACAGACAGCCATTACGGACGGACACCGCATGACGGCATAGGCCGCGCTTGTAGTCTGGCTATGGCTGTAGTCGCGCTGTAACATTGGTGTTTAGAAGCACGATCGACTGTACTGTACGCGTGTACGAGATACAGTAGGCTTAAAAGATCGTGTTTGTGCATTTAAAAGTAGAGTAGTGACCTTGAGTGACCTTCAAAGTCATTTCAGCAACGTGGAAATTTCTCCAGTGCGAATGTCTCGAAAAATACAGCATATGAATCACCTGTGAATCACGGCACATACAGCAAAAGCATTTTCGTGATTGTTTAATTTGATAGTCGTGAATTCTTGTCGAGTTTAGCTCGACTAACCAGGTGGCGGTGTGTCCGTCCGTCTGTCCGTCACACGCTGGTAATGCGTCAAAGCTAATGACTATGTGGTTTTCACCGTCCGGTAGGCCAGGGACTTTAATTTTTTTCGATACCAATTGTCATACCCGACATCTAAGGGGAACCCCCTCCCCATCCCTTCAAACGAGTCACTGGTTGGTAAAACGGCGAAAAATAACGGAGATTTTCGACCAATAAGTCGTTATATCTCTGAAGTGATAGAAAATAGGCTTTAAAAGTCACAATGCAAGACTGATAGGAAGTCGCACGGGCTTTCGATTGGTACCAGTTTCGACGACCTTGAACGACCCTGAACGGCCGTAACGCAACGTCTTACGCTGTAGCTTGTTTCCTCAGCTCGCTGTGTAGATCTGAACGAAAATAGACACATACTGTCAGAGGTAAAACGATGGTCCCGGGTCTGTAGATGTCAGCGATGTATAGGTCGTCCGTAAGTATGGAGGGCAGGTGATCCTCACGCCATTATTCGACATTGAATATCTCAGAAACAATACAAGATAGACACGTGGTTGCTACAGACCACTAATAGAACGTGCAATGTGTGGAATATATAGAAGTACGCGATCGTCAGTGAATTTGAGTGATCTTTGGAGTTCATTTCAGGGAGTGTAAACAGTTTCATTGTGTCAAAAATACAGCAAGCATACATGCATGACGTCAATTACAACAGTCCGCCGTCGTGTGTGACGGGAAGTACTCTCATGTGATGCTGAGCGAGACCTGATAGCGATAGCTGAGTTTCTTGTAGTTGGACCTACGTTTTTATCGCGCGTTCGCACACTGACGCGCGATATTGATATAGCAAATTTGTCTGTCAGTCCGTCCGTCCGTCTGTCCGTGACGTTCCGGTATTAGATGAAAACGGCTTAACATATTGTCATAGATTTTTTTCACTGTACGGTAGCCCAATTACTCTAGTTTCATCAGCATCAAACATTTTTACGAAATTCCGACGGGATCATCACCCCCTGTGGGGGCGCTAAATAGAGGTGGGGTATAATAATTTCGCGATTTTTTACCAATAAATCGCTATATCTCGCAGACGATACGAGATAGCGCCATTGTTACCATGGAAGGTGAATAGGAAACCGCACCCAAGCTTTCGAATGGCACCAGTTTCAATGACCTTGAGTGGCCTATAAGCCAGATTTCAAGGTCACGATAATATTCAACGTCAAATAACTCGATTAATAGTAAGTCGTGTATGATCTGTCCAATGTTTCCGTTTCCAGTGACCTTGAGTGACCCTTAACCTAGATTTTAAGGTCACGATGTAATATTTAGGCCTATAGATGCCCTCAACGTATTGTGTGCGCAGCTGACGCGCGATCTGTTTGCGATAGCTAAGTCCTTGTTGCTTTTCGTGGTTAGTCTAATTCAGAAAGATGTGGCACCGCAGTATGGCAACGAGAGGTCGGCGCGAGTAGAGAAGACCGAAGAGAGCAGCGAGCGAGCATGCAGGCCCACGTGGATGAGAGTGCACGTGAAACTGTATCTGACGTGTATGCGTGTGGTGCGTGCTGGAAGATGGACGACTGAATGATAACGGCTTGCAAAGCACACCAGCTTGTAGACTTACGTCGTCACATCATTTTTCATGCTTCGTTTACCGCCATCAATACCACACGACGAGGCGACCAATACGTAGCAGTCAGTCGTCATTTCGCGTCCAGATAGGTCCTATATTATTTCCTTCTAAACATCAGCAGCGGCGCGTCGCGCGGCTCCGCCCGCTGCTGTACATTATCGTGTGATTGATGACGCGATCGATTATGTTGCTGCATCGAAATGACGCAAAATGAAGTCCTCGCTGCAACGGCGGATGATAAGTCCTGCTTATCATTTGTATTTGTGTAAACGTTTGAGTCGTTTATCTTCGTCATAGTCACTGACGTGGTGCATATTAAATGCATTTCAAAGTAACAGCCAAGACGTTGTAGGCTGGCTAAGTAGCTAGGTGAGTTAGAAAAAAGATATAAATATGCCAACTGTAAAGCTTGTAAAAATGTAACAATAACACATGTGATTGGTTTCAAGGCCAAGAAGCAGATACACTTTTATACATCCGTCAGGCAGACTGCCAGATCGAGGTGTAATGTGCTCATGCAGTCTGTCCGCCGTTCGTTCGTCGTTTAAGCGCCTCTGTATCTTCGGACCTAAAGGCGCTGTACAAATCCGTTATTATTATTATTATTATATATACATCTTTATTCATCATAATATGATAGAAAGAACTGAACAAAAAGTACATTATTATTTTATTTTGCCAAATTTGTGAACAAAACCAAATAGCACGCCAGAGACGTTAACTACTCACCCTCATGCCGCAGTGCACTGAAATGTAGTGCAGCCATTATCAAACTCGTCCGAGCTGTGGACCATTTCTTTCTCCCATTAAAAATTCACGATGATATTTCAAACGGTTGAAGAGTTGTGATGTCGACAAATACACACATTATGGTGAAAAAAGTTTGAGAATAGGCCCTATATATTTACTCTTTCGATACAGTGCACGAACGTGACACAGACGGACGGACACTGCACGTGCACGTGCACGTGCACGACGGCGCTATGCAGAGCGTCGCGTCGCGCGGCAATAAATTAGCACACACAACTTTATTCACCAAATTTAGCAGGCACGTGGAGACGAATGACGTCACTGGTCGGATGTGACGTGTGTAGATAATTTTGAACTCGATGCACAAGTATCAGCCTCGTTTTCACGCCGTCTACGTCAATCCCAAGACCGAGGACGTGTCGTTGACCGAGAACTTCAAGACGTTCATCTTCGCCGAGACGAAGTTCACTGCCGTCACCGCCTACCAGAACCACAGGGTCAGTAACAGCAGCGCATCGTCTGTCAGTATGTCAGTCAGTACTCTGTCTTCTCTGTCCTTGTTGCATTTCTCCATCAGCCAACTGAAACTTATTATCGCTAAGCGTTCGTGACTAATAATCATTTTTTTTTTCAAAATCCCTCGTGATCTTAGATACCGGGGGTTAAATAATAATAATAATAATAATAATAATAATAATAATAATACTAATACTAATAATAACGTATACTAATGTGGATGTTTATTGTGCTGTCATTGTCACCTCTGAGTTGGGGGATAGGCAGAGCAGCCACCCTGTAAAAACCCTGCTTCAGCATTATGGCAAGTCTTTAGAGGCGTTGCCAGGTGTTGCCTACCCCGGTTTCAGGGACAACCGCAGCACCTTAAATACCAAAACTGGATTTTTAAAAAATTGTCATTGTGGCAAAGCCGTTGCGAGAGATCACATGGTTCATCGGATGAATCTAGAACAGGCCAAGCAAAACAGCCGCCGTCCCTCACAACCAAGCAACCCTGTAGGCTACTATAGTCTATACCGACCATCGCCATTTATGAACATCTTTATTCACCACGAATGGTAGCAGAAAATAAAAATACAGACGGCGAACGAACAAACGATATTCATAATTTATTATTATTACTCAGCCCGAAAGCCAACTCTGTTCACAGCACCCGTCAGAATAGCGTTGTACGACATCGTGTATCGTGTATGCTATTGATAGAAGTTGTGTGCGACTTCAGATAACGCAGCTGAAGATCGCAAGTAATCCGTTCGCCAAAGGATTTCGCGACTGTGACCCCGACGACTGGTGAGTCCAGACACATTGCTCGTCGAACAAGTTTAAAGTCGTAATTATTGCGTTTATGTCATTAGCATTTGATACACGTCAGCGCCATGTTGTGTCTGCCGCATCGACAACGTTCGACGCACTTCGACATTTCAGGATTTTGAGGCGACTGTGAGAGACGATCTGTCGTTGTCCCTACCAAAATGCTCCAGAATGTATAGGGTGGTCTCAAAAGTGAGGATGTTGTTTTTGATTGCTTATATCTTTAACTCTTTAGAATTCAGAGGCAATTATAGTGCCACATCGAATAATATGAAGTTGGTACACTGGCCGTTGATGAGTGGACTGTTACATTTGGTACAGCGAGGAGGGGACTGGGCGGGGCCGCAGTCTGCCCAGGCCCCTCCTCGCTGTACCAAACGTAACAGCCCACCCATCGACGGCCACTGTATACCAATCATTATTGTATTGACCACTGACCCGTTGCTCAGCGGTTTTAGTGTGTCCATTAAAGGGTTAAAAAGCCACGGTTATACGGTTTTTGGCAATTACGGAAACTAAATCAATAAAAATAAAAATGGAAGCCAATTTTTCTGATTTTAGTCAACAGAAATCATTGAAATTGATTTAGACGTAAGTAATCAAAAATGGCCTTATTTTTGGGCTACCCTGTAGGTTTGACACAAGCGCAGACCAGTGAGCGAATTGTAGCGTTGTTGGAGTAGGTGTTCTCGTGCATGCTTTCTTGTACTCAGTCGGTGAGGGCGAGGTGTGGGGGTGACGCATCAAACGTAGGCCCCACACGTCGCGAGTGTATAGAGTCGCGTGGGAGTCGGACTGCAATGCACTGGCGTTCAATCGCAGACGAATCTCATCGCATCGTTTTGAGCGGCTGAGCCGTCGCCACACGGCGCTGACGGACGTCCTAGCAGTCGTAAGTCGGCCATCGTCGCGCCACTGTTGGCGGTACATTATCGGCAGCTGGACGACCCCGAGCCGCGGCCCTGCTCCAGGCCCGGCCCGGCCAGCCGCCAGCGCCGACTGATTGGTCGGCGTGATGATGCCGCTCAGAGACGGTATGGTATCCAGAGACTGCCATCGAGTGGGACGACTTGGAGTTGACGGCGAGGGTCTTTCGGCAACAGCGTCGCTTAAAGCTTGGTGCATGGGAAGCGGCAGACTGCGGCAGTTACCTCCTTTCTCGAGCTATGGGGTCCGCAGTGAGGTCTTAGCGTTCTACGGATCCCACATGAACTCTCCTCAATAACACGGGACTGGCTGACTGGGGTTGAATGGCCTCCACCTGGGGTATCACTTGAGCCATGATGGGGTTGAGCAACGAGCTGTGATGCAACTACCCTGACAGTTCGAACACTGCCGCTAAGTACCAAGTCACGTGACCCAGGCGTCGTTACCAGGATGTTCCAGCGACGACGACGCGATCTGGAAGCCGGACCGAGGATGTTGGAATGGGCGCTGGTCCGGGAAGCGAGATCCGGTTGACAAATGAGCCAATATATGTCGGAGTCCTGCGTATCCCACACAGCTGGTCTCCAGTTCGGTTACATTCGCAGCTGGTTTCAATGCGAGCGCTGACGTCTAGGCGCCTAACCAGACGCAGGTGCGACTGACAGACGAGGGAGAACTGAGCCGGCTTCTCGGCGACGGAACCTGACAGCGCGACTGAAGCGCACCTTTAACACCGACGTCGTCCGTCTACTGCGGCCTTCTCGGCTCGCTTTCGTTCTCTCAGAAACGCCGCTAAAACATCGCCGTACCTCACAAAACCAACGATAAGTAGTTGCGTGTTCGTCGATGGCTTAAAGGATAAGCCAGCGAGCGAGGCAGTGATGCTACTAGTATAAGACTGCATGGCCCAGCCCACCGGTCGTAAAATATTATTATCACCGACCTAGCAACCCCGCATCTCCGAGTGAAACTGCACTTTACAGTATTTTTTCACGTTTCCCAATAATTGTCAGTTGCTGCACTAACCCTTCAATGGCTAATCGAATAATATGAAGTTGGTACAGTGGTCGTTGATGGTGAGCTGTTACATTTGGTACAGCGAGGAGGAGCCTGGGCGGGGTCGCAGCCCGCTCAGATCCCTCCAAATGTAACAGCCCACTCATCAACGGCCAGCTTTGTCCACCAGAAAATTGAAGAAAAAAAAGAACTAAAAATAAATCGAGAAGCATCATAACTCCGCTCCGGTCTCATGATCATGAAGGCAGTCCAGGGTAGAACTTAGAAGAAGTGTTAAGGTGGGGAGGATTTGTTGAAAAGGTAAGTTTTGAGCCTAGGGTGAAAGAGTGAAGGAGTGATGGATGATGAGAGTGGTGATGATGAGAGAGATGAGCTGACAAGTGAATGAGGAGGTGAGTCGAGACATGACTGGCGAGGCTGACGGAATGAATCTGGAAGTTGATTCCAGAGATAATATGCCGCCGCTTGAACTTGATTGAAGGCTTAAAGAATGATGCAGACAGCCAATATTTGACGTTAGTTTTTTGGATCACTGCGTAATGCGCATGTGTTTAAAAAAGCGCGTTTGTTCGCTGTAGTGTGGTGGAGGTGCTGACGCAGTTGAATCAGGTACAGCGACCTCGAAGTCATCACCGACCCAGTTCACTCCAGCTGCTCGGCATCGCCTCAAAGTCGTCCACTAAACCGCTTCACCACGCCGCTGCCTCGTCGAAAAGTGAGTCTCTGAAATCTGTCATCGATCGATCTATGCACGCGTAGTCGATTATAAATAAAATTGCTGAACTGCCAACTCTACCGCGATCTTATCACTTTGTGTATAATAATTCGAACTTGCTGTCCATAAAGCAGGGGCGGCGCTGGGTTCTTGGACATAGAAGGGTCCAATTTTGGAGGGGTCTAGGGGACAGAAGTTCCCCAGTGGGGTCCAGGCAGAGCCCCTAGTGGGGGTATGAGGGCAAAGCCCCCAGAAGCTGAAGAAACATTGCAAATTGTACACTTTCAAAAAGTATTTTGTGTGTCACGCGTAGTACGATTACTGCTTTTCTACACAAATCTGTAAATAAAATGTAGGTCTACAAATATTTTACGAGTTTACGAACCAGGCACAATGAAAGCGAAATCACATGTGACATAATACAACTTAAACCGCATTGCTCGCTAGCCAAATAATGCTTCCACGAGCCTGTTGTAGCTGCCGCGGTACCTCGCATCACCAGTGGACGCAATACTGATAGGCCTGTCGAGTGACATGCAGTTATTGAACTTTCTTAGAACGAATGTATCTCGTGGAATTCTGACAACATTTCTATGAAGTTTCTACTGCTCAGTGACCAACAATCGAAATTGCACAGGAAATTTGAACTCGCACGGTTACATTACCTCATTTATCTGCGATACTTTATAGGGGGGGGGGGTTGTTAATTTTTTCCTCTGATTTGCATCGATCTCACGGGTGTCCCTAACTTAGTCAACCCCCTGGCCAGCACCGCACCTGCCATAAAGCGTTTCGAAGGACGTTTTCCGTTAAAATCATCAACTGAATGTCGTAAAACAAATAACTTACTGCACACTACTTAAATCTGTAAAAATTGATATGAATCTGCTAAAATTATTTTGAAGTGCTGAATCAAAAACAACAGTATTGAAGACACTGAAAGATTGAAGCAAGATAGCAATGAGCACGGTAGTCTTCGTTGCGGCTTCAGCCGAATTGCAAGACTAATGCTACGCGTTGTCAGCTGCGCGCCATCAAGCTGTGTTGATATCGCAGTGCGGCAAACGTCGCAGTTTTGCAAAGATTATGATGGCGTCAGTTGCAGGTAGACTAAGGTAGTTATTTACATAATAAGTGACTGGTGGTCCAGAAAATATATTTGTAATTAGTTTGAACAACCTGTGATATCATCCGCTAAAAATATTTATGAAGGACGATCCCCAAAAGTGTTAAATACATCCAAACTGCACACAATGAACAACAAGATTGAAGATTGGCATCGAAACTCTATGTAACGACTTGGACACGTTGTTTACATACCAGTAGCTACTGCATATCTATAGTCCTTTGCCTCTCATTTAGAAAGGTGAGATATTGATGGTATAGAAGTTTCTTTAATTTAATTTAATTTTTATAATTTTTAAACTGTAATAAATTTGTAAATGTACAGCGAGTCCAGGCAGTCAGCCGCCTACGACATCGTCGACGTCGTCAGTGGACAGTCTGTCCAAGTTCTATCAGAGCCCGGGTCCTGCTGGTACTGCCGCAGGCTACATGGGTTCAGGGTCGTCGTCCTGTGGTGCCGGCGATCAGCGAGGCCTCGTCAGTGGCTTTGCCGGACACAGCTACCCCGTCTACGCCGGCGACTGTCTGTCGCCCTACTCTGCCTACTCGTACGGCGGCGCTAGTGGCGGAGGCAGCTGTCTGGACTCATATCTCAAAGTCCGCCCGTCGCCGTATCCGGTCAGCACGGATTATCCGAGCTACTTCTCTCGAGTAGCAGGACTGCACCATCATCACCACGCCGCCGCCGCCGCTGCTGCATCCAGATCTGCTGGTCACGTGATCGGATATGACTACGGATCGGCTTAGATGAGTGGACAGTTATACAGTCAGTAGTCTACTCGGTCAGCGTAATTGAGCGTCGAACTCACACACAGTCATCTACATCACACAATCGCATGCATGCAATGATCTCTGACGTCACGTCACGTGACTCGCTGTGAATCGAGGCGGGCGCGCTGTAGGTGGTATCACGTGTCGACCTTGGGCACGTAAGACAGACGCATTCGTCCATTCGTGCTGAAGCAATTACGGTTGACATAGTGTTAGTCATGGTGATGGCAGTCCTGGGCAGACCTTTCACTTGCGGTTATGTGCTGCCTGGGCCAACTCAGCCTTCTGTCCTTCCTGGTTCGGTAAATGAGTACTGCGATTACGGCTGGGATTGCAAAGGTGCATTATTTGTCAGATAATTGTATGAATATCTATGTACAACCACGTGACCCACTGACCCCTTCACAACGCATGTCATCGAGCCATCTCAGTGCTGACGAGAGTTTCATAGGGCAAGTGATGCACGTACCGTAAAACCTCGGATAGTAGCCGGGTCCCGTATACAAGCCGGGCCCCGGATACAGGCCGGGGGTTCAAGTGAATTGTACCAATAGAAGCCGGGTCCCGGTTACACGCCGGGTCCCGG
>Ga0209339_1001438_pt1 | contig 10241 bp, 8 predicted proteins | sample OlaalgELextract3_FD_187376 | JGI IMG/M metagenome (GOLD analysis project Ga0209339, IMG submission 187376) | Olavius algarvensis symbiont microbial communities from Tuscany, Italy - Type A ELBA extract 3 (SPAdes) (version 2) | ecosystem: Host-associated > Annelida > Digestive system >...
TGGTCGAAAATCGCAATTTTTCCCAAGTGAAGGGACCCCGTCGGAATACTGCCAGTCTGCTACAACGTTTGAAACGGAAAAATTAGACTGGTGGGTCTACCCTGCAGATGGTGAAGGTTTGAAAATATGTTTACTCGTTTCGACACAATACACGAACGCGACAGACTCCAGACAGACGGACAGACATCGCACGAGTGCAAAAATTGCAACTAGTACTACAGCGCCATCAGTAAATTACTTTAACTTCTTGATCAACGACAGCGCGCACCTGTTCGGCTCGCAGTAGTAAGCAATGAGGTCTGTAAGCGTGGGAAACGAGACGTCGGTGTCAGCCAAGTGCCAGTGTCCTTGCCGGGTCACGTGTATCACGTACTGACGTACTTCCGGCCCAGAGCGCACATGTAGAACTGATGACGTCATCAGCTGGTCACTTCCGGCGACATCAGCTGTGCGTACCACGAACGCCTAAACACCGCATTCAACTTGAATTTTCGCCGCGAATGGACAGAGTTACACTTATTACGACTACCGTTCATTCATACACTACGTCCTTCGATCAAAGTTGATAATAAATGTTACTAAATCACAATACTCTCGACCGGGTGCCAGTCAACTCGTCACACAGTCAACTCGCTACAGCTATTTTGCAATGACGAGTTGACCGTGTGACGAGATGACTGGAAGCATCTCGATCTGGCTCAATTTAAGCTCATTTTCATTTTAATTTGTTTTTTTTGGTAAAATACTACCAACGGTCGATCTTAATATTCATCGTCATTTCTGAGGTGCACCACAGGAGTGCGTATAGTAGCCAGCAGCTTAAAGAGTGGCCAGTTCTGAGCCATGTTAACTGCTTCAGTCAGTGGGAGCTTGTATGACTTGAGACGTACGTACCCGGTCAGTGCTGTGACGCAGGGCGTGCACAGCAGCGGCGCGCGTCACGCGGCCCAGGTTCCAAACTGACTCCGTCAGTGAAACACGATCCAGCGTCCGAAGCGGCGTCGACGACGGGCGACAGTCATCAAGCACTTGCGGCTGCTGCTGCTGCTGCTGCTGCTGCTGATAGTGATGACGATGATGTCGCCGTCGGTCGGGGTAGCTCGGAGGAGCCGCCTTGGTCGCTGCCACTCCGCCAACGCGCTGTCGGTCGCTGGCATCACGACGGCATTCATTAGGCATCGCCTTCCAACTCTGTCACACGTAACAGTACCGCAAGTTCTTTACAACAAGAAGCTCAGCTGTCGCAGAAAGGCCGTGTCCTTCTGCACACTGTGTCTCAAAAAAGTACGCCACTTGATGTTTGATAATAACTTTGGCAAACGTGGACCGATTCTCAAAATCCTTTCGCCAATTGATTCGTAAGAAAATTCTCTGTGTATACATCACAAAGATTTCCACCTCACCTGCAATATGCTGCTGAAATTGTGAAATTCGAAAATCTTATAAATTCGAAAATCCAAAAATGTTACCGAATTTGAATGTCACATCTTATATAACCTGCTACAAAGATATCAAACTAATGATTTTACTTAAATAGGTGTACAACATACGAAGTATAGCCCAGAAAGAACGAATACAATGCGAAGATAATCATGATGAAAAAAATCACCATTATGCAACAACGTTCAACTGAACAACGTTCAACTGTTGATTCAAGACGTCGTCTGACAAACTTCAAAATTGTAGTTATTCATTCAGTGTCAACAATCTGTTTAACTACCGTTGAATGTTAAATCAAGTGCTCAATGTGTTCTTAGGAACATGTCATCAGTTTGTTTAGGATGCTGTCAAAATCAGTAAAATTTTGGATTTTCGACTTTCAAAAGATCGTGTAGCAACACATAGCAGGTGAGGTGGAAATCTTTGTGGTGTACATATACATAGAGAATTTTCTCATGAATCAATTGGTGACAGAATTTGAAAATCGGCCCACGTTTGCCAAAGTTATTAACAAACATCAAGTGACATACCTTTTTGATGCACAGTGTAGTTAGCTTCAACAGCACAATACCTCGAGCGCATTATTCGTCTAGTATTATCAGTTTCGTCGGCTTCAGATTTACCAATGCGTACAAATAAATTCTCTTCTGTATGACAGTCGACTGAGATAAAGGAATTACTTGACGGTCGAAATTTGTTGACAACATTCGATACTCAACCAGTCATCACAAAGCGAGATATTGGTTGAAAATCGCGATGCCTGTCCCAGTTACGGGGGTCCCCGTCGAAGTACTGCCGCACTGTTTGGTATACGGAAACACTAGAATGGTGGGTCCACCAGATCATTGTGACGGACAGATTGGCTCGGCTGCAGTCGCGTGGCAAAAACTGAAAATCCGAAGCGACTGAGTGCAGCCTCGTTGTCGACTTTCGTATTGCGTCAACCTCGTTTGCCGGCTTTTTATGTGTAAGAAATGTGTTTTACTGCTCATCTTGCCCAATACCCAACCCGCCTCACTCGCCTCCAAGCGCTTTCTTCACTCCCCTTGTTCCCGACCACCCCTCTCCGCGTCTGCCCTCCTTCACCTTTGGCCTACTGGCCCACAAAGTTGATCGTTTCGTGCCTTTGCCCACTGGCTCACTTGTGCCAATTTGCATCAAAATCGGTTCATTTATTTTCAATTAATATCGTGTTCACACCTTTGGTAATTGAGGACGGACGGACGGACGGATGAACGGACAGCATAATGCATCTGTCGGTCAGTCTGGCCTGCCGAAGGCTTAAAAGATGCAAATCATTCCATTTTTTTGATCCTGTATGTGGCAGACTAAGCTCGGCAAATGGCTGACCTTCGCAATCCTGATGTTAGCCTTTCGTAATTTGCATGCCACTTACCATGCAGCAACGCCGAGTCTGCTGACCATAAGAACAACAGACAGCGTCACTATAACGTGCTGCTTGTCGACTGTGCACGAGGTATTAGTTCATCAAGTAGCTTTGAAACAGATTTATCATCGGAGATCTCCCTCTCTGACATCATCCACGCAAACTGACGGAGTGCTCGATGCACGCCGGCGTTATCACGCTATAGTAGAAAGCCGGATGCACACACGACGCTTATTGCTAAACTGCACCCGATCCCGCGTTTAACCCTCATAACGACAGTATACTCGTACACTGCGGCCATCAAACACGTACAGCAGTATGCGTCTGATGCAAACTCTGATCTCGATCGATTTGAATAAATGTTGCACTGTTTAAAAGAAGGGTAAAAGTGAATTACCACACCTAACCCTAAATATGTGCACACCCCACCTCGTAAAATTGTCTGGTGAACTCGTATCGTGGTCTGCACCAGATTCACATGAATGACCAATAGCGACATCGATTAACAGTCTATAATGATGGAAAAGGCGATTAGTTTGAAGTTGAACTATGATTATAAAGCAACTTCTTAAAAAGTAGCTGTGTGGATGCCCCACACCTCTCCTCTCTGTATACCGATTGCAACCCAGACATCAAGTCCCCTTGCCTCACACTGCATGGTCTCTTGCTTATACGCTATGAAAACTTGCAAAGGGTTAATGATAATCCAATGTCCCGATGACCTCACTCCCAGCTGCATACGATCGCGTGACGTCAACAACATCCGGCAATCCAATCCACGGCGCCATCAGTGTCGCGCATTGCAGGGTCTGTATATTCTGTCTAGTTCCGCTAACTTTGATTTACGTGTTGTAGTCACACGGTATAGCATTTCCGATATGCCGTTCAGTAGAATCCCGAAGTGCGGGTGTCTCATAATAGTGCTATTATTGTTATTATCTACCGTTTAATTATGTATAAGTATAATAATAGTAATAATACACAGGTGCAACTAAAACGTCCCCAAGGAAAACTGCAATTTCTCAGAAACGGCTGCTTAGACTGTCGCGTAATTCGAACAGCAACATAGTATCAATTTGACAGTTCGCCAGAGCGACATCAGCGATAAAGCAGAAGCTGAAACTGGCAGTAGGCATAGTAGCGTTACTATGTTCTTATGTGCGTTCTTTGATATGGACCTTTTGGTCTGATGCAAATGGAGAGTAGACTAGTTAGTATGATGAGTATGTTGATTTATGCAGTCGCTGTTCGACTTCAATCTATCTAGGCGTATCTCTGTGTGTGGGCTTGTCAGTCCCCGTGCAACGGCAAAATTCAACAGTCATGTACAGTACACTGCACGCCCACTCACGCTAGTCTGCTTTGTCTACGGCCGACAGTAACACATGTATTCAGTCGCTTATATTACATCCATGTCTCAATGGACGACTACAAGAAGACAAATGATTTTTTGCTGTTTTAGGCAACGGCCATGCAGTAGCGTGGCAACCGGTTCGCACCGTGTGCGGCGGTGGTACCAAGTGGCTACCATAGTTTATCATTGTAATATGGGTTCGTATTGCAGCGCATTAAAAGCCTAGAACTTTCACTGCGCTGTTGCTATGCAACTGGCGTTGCCATGGCACCCGCACCACGCAAACAGATTGGCGGCGTAGTGAAAGTTGACCAACCGAATTTCATCGAAATCGGATGATTTTTTGAGATATGGAAACTTAACGATTTTCAAGATGGCGACCACCCGCGATCTTGAATTTTCTAAATTGGAATTTAGACCTACGTCACAGAAGCTCTATTGTTATGCTATTCAGCTTCTTTACGCAAAATTTCACTGAAATCGGACAATTATGGCCCAAGAATGATTTTCAATATGGCAACCTTCCGACGTCTTCAATTTTAAAAATGTTCGCATTTTGTCACATGACTGCCATTGAGTTTCAAATTTGCTGTTGTGTACCAAATTTCATCAAAATTGGTTCACGCTTTCGGTCTCCAGACGCCCATCACTACTAAATGTTCAATGCGCGGTTGCTAGGCAACAGCCGTTACCATGGCAACCGCATCATGGCGGACCTGTCGGGGACGTGATGGGATGCGGCTACCCAAGTTTCGTCCAAATCGCTCCACTGATAGGTGAGTTATAGCATTTCCAACATTTTCCAATATGGCGGCGGTCCGCCATCTTGAATTTGAATTTTGTTATTCTGGTCCACCCACGAAGTCGACTATATGGTTCAATTACCATGTCAAAATTGGTGTCAATCTGATCTTCGCCATCGGCGATATTACGATTTTATGATTTTGCCAGTTTGGATGGAAAATGCCTAACCAGTCCACGCCCCTTTTAGGGTTTTAGGGGTTTGAACCCCTTAAAATTGTGAGTTGCCATCATAACCCCCAAAAGGCGCATCATTGGCTGAGGACGCGTCATTTAAGCTATAAATGCCGTCAGACAGTGGTTTCTGGAAAATCGTCTGCAGTTGAACGCCGACAAGTCCTCACGTAATGATACTGGGCACTTCTGCTCAGCTGAGGTCCGCTGCAGCCGTAACCACCGTCGACGTTGCCGGCAGCCTTCTGCCGGTCGCGTCACAAATCAAGTCGCTCGGCGTCATCATCGATAGTCACCTGCGCTTCGACAGGCAGGCGGCAGCCGTCGCCAAGGCGTACCATGCTCTGTGTGACTGCGTCACGTGCGAAAACTGCTGACCGGCTTCTCCGTGGACTTTGTCTATGTGCCTCAACACAGTGTAGCGCTACTGCGCTACATGTTATATTATGCACACGTATAAGACAATTGATGCCAGACACAGCAAACCTCGTCCAGTGTCCCACGCACTGTACGGTGCTGCCACCTGGCAAATTTGATGTCATGATCGCAGAGTCACTGCTCGTCTACTCTAAATATTTAATGACGACAGCTGTGTGTGACCGTTTTCCCGAGACGTCGTTGATAAATAAACACGAGGACAGACAAGCATCATAACAGACACGCATGGCGACAATCACAATACGTTGCCAGCGTCTGATAATAACTAATAATCACCAACTGAACCGACATAGCGCACGTGTTTAGAGTTTAATATACCACATTCGAACTGTCGACAGGATTCGGGGGTTTTTAACTGAGACCCAAACAAAAAATGACAGTGACCTGGGAAGTTATAGAATGCTAAGAAATGCGTCATGCATTCAACGAAATCGGAGAAAGCAAAGAGTTCAACCCACAACTACTTAGTGCGTACTCGTTTACTTACTTTTTGACAATATTCGAACAGAGATTCATGTCTGAGAAAGCTCGTGTCCGACGCGCCTCTCTCTAGCAGCGATTTAGCCAACCAATAGGAGACAGTTACCAGCCAGCTGGGCGCTGGGCCTAATTACCATGTTAACGTTTGATGGTCCTTTGCTGTGGACATTTACGGCTTCTCAAACGACTAACTGTTAATGACAGGGACCGCTACATAGATCACAACACGAGAACGAGCACGATCTCAGGCGACGTTTCCATTATGCAAAACCTGCGACGAACACTGCAGTACAATGTGTCGACCGGGGACGCGCGTACACGCCGCCCATGGACAGTACGTATTATATAGGAGTCCATGGGCCGCGCTGCGCTCGACTCACCGCGTGAATCTTTACGAGTTATTAACGACCCTCATCATTTCCCAGTCATGATTCTACGTTGTAAATCTTGGTCTAGACGCAGCGCGCTGAAGAGGAAAAGGGCTAGGGCGGAGGAAGAAGCGGCGAAGGTGCGATGAGCCACAGTGGCGTAACCAGGGGGTGGAAGCAACTGTCCCCAGGAAAGTAATGAGTGCTGCCGAAAGAACAGATCCATCCTCTTGGGCACTCGAGTACATTTTTCATATCACAACAGACTAAAACTTATAGTTGTCCGATGCGTCATTTTAACCTCAAAATACACCGAAACACATTTTTGGCCGTGCTCGACTGACGGTTGCAGAACCGTAAATGCATTTACAGAGGCGAGACGGGAAGGGATGGGAGGAACAAGAGGAGAAGAAAACGGGAGAAAAGGGGGACAAAAGTAGGGTGTGATGGGACAGAAGAGGCGAGGGAAAGAAATGGGAATGGTAAAGGCAGAAGAAGAGAAGGAAAGTGAAAAAAGAAATAGGACCGCTCTAAGTTCATGGATACGCCACTGATGAGCGTCGGAAAATGAGCACGTGGGTGATGTGAAGTTAACGATAACGACCGACACCGGCCGTCGTGTACACGACGTGAACCTGTCGTTAGAACCAGCTGTAGCCTACTGATAATAGAAATGTAGTAGCAAACATAACGATAGGCCTGTATACACACACGAAGACCATCAGCGAGCATTAAAACGTCAACTGAAGCCCGACCTATTTCTCTTCATCCAGTCTTCGGACACCGCTATCAACATTATTGTTCCACCGTACATCACTAAACTAATGAGTACTGTAGCTGCTCGGCCGTCACGTCCTGGATTGCGTTCAGCTGACACGACAAACTACGTTCAACCACGGACACGTACGAAGTTGCGATATTTAAAAAACGCGCTTTTTCGTATGCTGGCCCAGTAGTCTGGAACTCGCTACCAGATGAACTTCGTCGAACACCGGCGATAAACAGTTTCAAACGCAAGTTCAAGACTTATCTTTACATCTTCTGCTTTTAGTTTGGATAAACGTTGGTCAAATCAGGATTGTAAATATTTGTGGAAAGCCAACCTATCCGGGACCGGTAGTCGATCAGAAGTATTATGTAATTACGATGACGACGCTACTTAGATCTTGAGCGGACATAGAGGCTTACATAGAGGCTTGGCCTGAGTCCGCGTATCGACGTTGTGTTTGTTTTGTTTTAGTTGATTTTATTTTTCATTTTCTCAGTATGTATTTTGACACCTGTACTGCACCGATGTTATTTTTGTAACCAGCGCACTATAAATTCTTTACGATGATGATAATGGCGACGATGATGAGTAACTCTTACACTTTTAAACGCCATGAGAAAACTTAACTTCTTCATGTAGTTCATCCACAGTTTGCCGAAAGCAATCCACCTATAGCGACTACCGGTGCCTTAGATTAATCAGTTCAACTGATGATATTGTGCTGCCAAATTTGTAGTGCGCCTATTACATAATAAATATCGATGCCTATGAATTCTACTTAAAATTGAATTTTAACAACGATTCGTCTATAGGCCTACCCGTTCAGTGCGTGGATAAGATATAGTGGGACTTAATATACGAAAAACTGCTCACCGTACAACAGGCTGTGTACGACGAGGAAGTAATAGAAATAGATTTATCTAGATATAAATTGGATAAATAACGCTGAAGGCAAAGTGGTGTCTACATAACCGTCATCAGGATCATAAATCCACGCGCATCTGATCTCGGCACTGACAGAACCGATCTGCCGCAGTCGTTTTCTTGCCGCCGCTGAATCTATCCAGCAGTGTTGAGTGTTGTTTCTGTGAATTCTTTATCTGCTCGCAGGTACCGTGAAACTATAGAAGATTTTCGACGTTTTATTTCATTAATTTCATCGCATGTTATCGGCCGGTTATCGCTGTCCGCGTCCACCTGCCAAACTCGTGCTTCTAGCTATGTTTCAGTCGAGCGTTACGTCAACGCTCGGCTATAACTCTGTAATATTGAGCATTGAGATCGCTTTTCCGTCTGTGTGTAACGCGCCTGACGCACGCCGCGGCAGCTGTGCCAAGCGGCGGATTTTTCCCGGAGTCTATTTACGTAGCCAAAGACTTGGCTCTGTTGCAAAAAGATCGCGAACATATTCGCAACGGTTTCGGAAATTTTTGAAGGTAACTTGCCTTCACCCAAACATATATGCCCAGAGCTACTTTCGTACTTACTTACTTTATCTGAGTGGTTGGTTGTTCTAATTATAGCTCCAGGCATGTCACGTTATTGTGGAAGCGCGTTGACATGACCTCACTGCGGACGCATTCCATTGAGCGTTTCGGCGGCTAACTGGCAGACGACCCGCGACCAGTGGATCGCACAAAAATAAATCAAAGTGGATATTTCGCCGTTCACCGGTATGCTCCCTTTTTGTATTATCTTTCATACCAAATGCAGCGGCGAGATCCCAATGAAGTCACATTCATTAATATTGAGTATGCTAAAGGTCATTCAAGGTCAAGCTAAGAACAAAGGAGGAAGAATGCGTGAAGCAATGCACACGTACGTATGGGGGAAGTTGCTATAGAGGGTTAATTTGAAACAGGAGAATAACATGGCATGTAGCAAGCCAGTTTGACGCTGGACAGAACAGCCATACGATTGTGTTGTATGTTTGTGTTTATATTGCATTTGATTTTATTTCTTTTAGCAATTTCTGAAAGGCCGGTACTAAAGATATGTTCGTTTATGTTCCGCGTGTTTTCACTTTGTGACTTAATAAACTCTGTCTCTCTCCTATAACGATCAGTCAGCTGCCGTGTCCTTATCTGATCAAACTGCCATTTTTCACGCCGGCGTCGAACTGCTGGTCTCATATCTTAATTCCATCACCGCAGAAGATTTATCATTCATCCTACGACGTTTTGTTCCACTTAGGTATGTGGTCAGTCCAGGGAGTGATTACAGATGCAGATATTCCTTCAAAGTTTGCCGAAAAAATGCAGCAATCTGCATCTAGTGTGAACTGTATTGTTTTCTTTTCTAACACTTATATCTATATTTTGTATCTGTCATGCTTTGGTGAATAAAGTTGTGTGTGTGAAACGCTTTTTAGCTCGGTTTTTGCCGCGCGATGCTATGCATAAGCGCGGCCTATGCCGTCATACGGTGTGTGTCCGTCACGTTCGTGCATTGTGTCAAAACGAATAAAGATATCTTCAATTTTTTTCACCATCGAGTAGCCACACCATTCTAGTTTTTCCGCGCCAAACGGGATGGCAACACTCCGACGGGAACCCCCTAACGGGGGCGTCGAATGCAGGTGGGGTAGGCAGAAATCGCGTTTCTGAGCCTATATGCCTGCTGTTGACGCTACAACAGGCGAGGTGTTGTAAACATGGTCGCCGGTGGACGATGGCCACCATCTCGCAAGTTGTGACAATTATATCGCTGGTCGTATACTGCGGGGATTCGACCACCAAGCGCCACGCGCGATAAAGTCACCGTCCCCGTGGTTCTTCAGCGCGAGAGCCGCCAAGCGCGATCTCGCACTATACACAATCACGATATATCGTGTGTGACAGCAAGGCTTGACGTTACGCCGAAGACAACAGAACAGAATCGAATTGTATGCACTAGTAAATCCGAAGCTGAAGTAACTAATAATAAAAAAACTGCGCTTGAGGTATTGACGCAACGAAATGACAGACACGAAGGATCGCGCGGCCTCTTTGCGACAGCAGATCTTCTTGTAAATTATAATACGGTTATACA
>Ga0209339_1001439_pt1 | contig 10241 bp, 5 predicted proteins | sample OlaalgELextract3_FD_187376 | JGI IMG/M metagenome (GOLD analysis project Ga0209339, IMG submission 187376) | Olavius algarvensis symbiont microbial communities from Tuscany, Italy - Type A ELBA extract 3 (SPAdes) (version 2) | ecosystem: Host-associated > Annelida > Digestive system >...
CGCTTAAACAAAGCTAACGCTGTTCCAACTGAAGCCAACTCAACGGCTCAGTCAAGCGAACAATGATAGCTGAGTCGTCACTTCTGTGTAACCTCGTTTGTTGTTTCATGACAACTCATTAGCGGCATAAAGCGTGCAGCGGACTATAGTTGTTAAATTGAAACCAACTCAACAGCTCAGCCATTCCAAAAATGATTGCTTCTGTGTTTCTCGCCAATCTCGTGACAATGTCGCCTGTTGTATCATCACGACTCATTAGCGCCAACATGCGCGTAGGGGCCTAAATTTTCAAATGTTCGCTTTAAGAATGCATTTTACAGGTTCGAACATACGCACATTATACCCTTGGCCGTCCATAAAACCTGACTGCACAGTTTAACACACAGCATTATTGACCGTGCACATGTACGGTAAATAAGCATCGAATTTGATTATTTTCATCATTAGTTATATGCTCCGTGCACACGCACGGATGATAACAGCACGTAAATGGTTATCCACCGTGCGCAACCCGCCCGCCCCCTCGACCCATGATTATCTGCGGTCGTGTGTGTTTCGCACAGTATCATACCGCCTCGTGGGTTGTGTTACCGCTGTTAGTAACGCCCATTCGCAGACCCCCTTCGCCCTACCGAAAAGTTATCGTTTCACTTCACATCTAATCAATTAATGTAACAATCAAATACTGTAACATAAAACAAACCTAAACATGAAGATTATGCAGCAGAACTAAAACTTATTGGCAATGCAATATGGTACAAAGTACCTTCCATAACGTGAAGTTTTGGCCAGTGGAATTTGATATGGATATGTAGGCCATAGAACCATCTGACTATGAGACACTTTAACAGGAGGTAACAGATAATGTGAGGGGTGTTTTGGGTCTTTAATTTGTCTATACAAGCTTTTTGTGATCATATCACGACGATCGTCTAAACGTTCAACGGTTCAAGGCCACTTTTACGTAATGACTCAGTATATGAAAGGGCCGGAAACAACAGTTTTAAACAGCGTTTTTGTACACAAGTGTATTTTATTGTTTGACGATGACAATTTCGGGACATTATAGTGAGAACTTTTGGGACATAAAAATGTCCAATTCGGTACACATATTGTGATGTTAAGACCTCATGTGATTAGAATGCTTTCAACAAAATTGTAACAATTTGCAGAATCATGACGACAAATAGTTTAGAAAAAAACTGCTATACTGCAGTTGAAATTTTGTGTATATGGAGCTTTGATGAAGGATGACGAATGAACAATTGCCCATACAGTGATTGTAGGCCTACTTGACGACCGAGTCAACATTACGCATCATATACCTTGTCTGCCTTGGAAAAGTACGAAGGAAAACTTCAGGGGTGTTTGCTGAAACGATTTTGTCGACATCGAGACGCTGACAGCACGACTGCGATGTAAATTTTTGACAGAGTTATTCAAAAAATTTAAAGGGGGCCTTTTTTGGGACACATTGCATATATTACACTGGTTCAAGTTTTGAGTGTTGCAACTGCAACACCAGTTCAGAGTGTAGATAAAGCTTAGGAAATATCATCCCCCGTGCACAACTTTGCAATATCGAAAGTTCCGTGATCATGGGTCGTTTAGGATTAGTACCCTACTTGTTAAAAGAAGCTAAAGGTAAAACATAATTGTATTTATATAGTGCTCATTTTTGTAGTACATGCAAGGCGCTCAGGCATGGATCACACAGTTTTACCAGCAATTACACCAGTGCCTGCCTTTTATCTCATAAGCATTCACCAGATAGTACCTCCCCAGACTGAAGTTGCAGACATCTAATTGCAGCCTACTACTCATTTATCTATCCCGAAAGGATGAAAGGCTAAGTCGGCATGGTCGGCTGACCTACAGCGGACGCTGGTCAAAGACCAATGTTTACCACTGTGGGTCGGTTAGGGTCAGTAGTGTGGGTTAGTGCTATTTTTCAATGCTGATATACATGGCATATTTGTAGCGCTAACATATGTATGCCGGCCGTTTACAATGATTGTGCCAACGGTGCCAGTGGTTGGGTGTAATAAAAGTCATTCAAACTGCACGGATGTCTGCATATCGTGTCATCCATTGGGCCCTATATCTTTTTGATGTTGTTGCAGACCAAGATGGGAAAGAAAACAGATTTAGCTGTGAATCATCGGCGCAAGGCTACATCTGGCGCCGCAACTGCCTATATGTCACGCAATCAGGCGTTAAAGAAACTCCAACTGCGACTTGCCGATTTTCGGCGAATTTGCATTCTAAAAGGCATCTATCCACATGAACCTCGGCATCCTAAGAAGGCTGGTGGAGCAACTGGAAGTACTGCGTCAAAGACATATTACTATGCAAAGGACATAAACTTTCTGCTTCATGAGCCAATCGTCAATAAATTCCGCGAGTACAAGGTAAATGGATGCATGTGATAATATTATCAGTAATAGCATATACCCAGTAATAATCTAGTCACATTGTTTCCTATGGTAGGTTAAGGTAGTGTAAAGTGGGGGCTTAATCGGTGTAAGAGATGATTGCTGTCAGTTTTGGGAAAAGCTGTTTGTCAAGTTACATGATCCAGTGGCTACTGGTCATTATCGACATACAGACACGTGGCAGCTGACAAGTTGCTCACACAGACTGGGCCAACTTGGCCTCCTCTCCTGTCCAGTGTGGTTGAGTAGTAAACTGTTTAAATAAGTGTCACAATCACGAACAGAGGAAACAGCAGTTTCACTGAATTTGCTCATTGCCATCTAACAGTCTATGAAAGAACTCTGAAACTGTTTGCTTCCTACAACAAACTGTGGTTATATTTGTTCACTGTGCTCAATGACCGTTTTCCACTATTTTGTGTTTTTGGCATAACTGCTTTCTTTTGGTACTTAATTATAATTATTATCTTTTGTGTAGAAAAATTGTTGCAGTGCTGTTGCCGAATGTTCTTTTTTAGGTTCATGCTCGTAAGTTACGTCGTGCCATTGGAAAGTCGGAGTATGGTTTGGCCGATCGCTTGAAGGAAAGTAAACCACATTACACATTAGATGCCATAATTCGTGAAAGGTTTCCAACATTCATTGATGCCGTTCGATATCTGCCTGATTGCCTCGACATGAGCTTTGCATATGCAACAATGCCTGCAGGTCGGAGAACGCCAGCAGACAAGGTTGCACTTTGTCGCCGGCTGACTGTTGAATTTATGCTCTATGTCATAACTTCCAGATCTCTTCGAAAAGTCTTTGTATCAATCAAGGTATGAATAGTTCATATATCTCTAAATGTTTTATGCTCTGTTCATTAATTCCTTTTTTGGCTTTTGGTTGATGCATATATGTGTGTGATGTAATGTTGCCAGTTAAGGTAATTACTGTGTCACTGTCGGAATTGAACTGTGATCAGTGTTTCAGCTTAATTATTATTACTGCAGTTTGTGTTGCAGATATAGCTCTATAAACATGTTCCAAAATGCTGTTGTTATGATAAATATGCTTAATAAATAATAAGAATGATATGAAGAATAGATAGATGTGCATGATTGTGCACAGTAATGCATTCGAAAAACTTTATTTAATATAACCTCCACTACTCGGAGGTAAACAATATATCAATGCATCTTAGATTGCTGGAATGTAATTAACTACTGGGAGATGAATGTTTTGTTTGCATCAAAGTAGTAGTGTAATACTGTATGACTATGGATTAAGTCATAATGTCTGACAGTAACGTTGATGATGTTGATTTGCTGAAATGATGTAATAAAGATGTAATACACACTTAAATGCTTGGGCGTACGACATAAGTAAAACATTTACTGCATGTTGTACACACAAGCTATAATCTGTGACTGACAAAGTGTTGGTGTTTGCTTTATGCATTGTCAGTAGTAGCAGTTGCAGAACTGTTGTAGCTTTCCTGAAATGTCTACTGTGTACTGTGGTATACAGGGTTTCTACTTTGAAGCTGACATCTGTGGTGAACCAGTCCGTTGGCGTGTGCCTCATGCCCGTGCATATGAACGACCGCAAGATGTCGACTTTCGAATCATTGGAACTCACGTAGAGTTGTATTGCCCGTTGCTTGGATTCATCAACTTCCGTTTGTTTGCGTTGGCTGGGCTGCACTACCCTCCCTTACCTGCCGTGCAGAATGTGCCTGATGATGGTTCAGCTACTGCAGAGATGGATGACCGCATTGCAGCACTAACGCTGCCTCTAAGAAGCCAAGTAGAAGATGACGAAGCAGAAGTCGATGATTTTCCTGTCGGTGGTACTTCCGTAGTAGAGCGACAAAAAGCGGAACAAGAAGAAACAAAGAGGATAGAGAATTTGTTCGGCGAATTCAAGTTCTTTCTGCAGCGTGAAATCGACCGCGAACAGCTGACGTTCGTCATCCGATCGTGTGGTGGTGCGGTGTCGTGGGATCGGACCCTCGGACCAGGATCAACGTACCAAGAATCCGATGAAAGAATCACCCACCAGATAGTTGATCGTGGTGCACATCCAACGAAGCCACGTGTTGTGTCTCGGTACTATCTGCAGCCCCAGTGGGTGTTCGATTGCGTCAATGCTAAACGCCTTGTGCCGCCTGAACAATACTTTCCCGGCGTCCAGTTGCCCCCACATCTGTCACCGTTTGTTGAGGAAGCACCGGGAGAATACGTTCCACCGGAGAAGATGCAGCTGGATACTCCATTCTCCATGGCAAAGCAGAAATCTGACAGCGAGTCTGAGGCGTCAGATGATGACGAGTTGGAGTCAGATACGGAAGTGAGAGAAGTGGAAACAGATGAGAACTCGTCATCTGACAACAGTGAACAGACTGATGAGGATGTGAAAGTTGCCAAACGCTCTACACAGAATGCAGGCACTGTTGAAACGTTAAGTAAACGTCAGATGAAGATGAAAGAAAAAGAAATGAAAAGGTATCTTACTAACTCTTTCCCATGTTTAGTTCTTCTGATGTGAGTTATAGAACTGTGATGTTTTTAGGTATTTTCTTTTGTGATTATGTTATTTATCTTGGTCTAGTATGTGTGTAAGTTATTATTATTATTGCTTATTGAACAGTAAGTGATGATTATTTTTATATTGGTATTACGGCTGTAAGGCTGAACTTTAATATGAAGAACCATTGTTGGAATACGTGATGTTAAAATGAACTCAAATTTAACTTACTTAAAAGTTACAAATTTCAAATTCATTATTTTACAGCTTTTAAAGTGATTTTAGCATTGTAGATAGGCTAACGCAGAGCTTAACATTGTTCTTTTTCAGTTGTGGTAGGCAAAGTACATACAGTCAAACCTCGTTAGCTTGCCACCCTTTGTCCGTGCTCGAATTATGGTCAGAGGCAAATGATGCCCATGAACAAGTCATGTCGTTGTTTAGTCGAGCAACACCGGCATCAAAATTATGAAGTTACAATGTCGTAATGAGTGAGTCATAGTTAATTAAAAGTGCGAGGATTGAAGAAGTTACAGATCGCTGTTTGTTTCTCGCAGCAAAAACACATGTAGTCCAGTGGATGCATGTTGTCAAGTCAACCCTGGCCAAGTCACTGTTCAAATTAGGACTGTCTCATGAGGACGTCGACTGCAATTTGACGCCTGCATATGTGGGACACTTCATTGCTTTCGTCGTCCTGATGATCGTTCTCTGCTTCTTCCTCCCCTCCTCACCACCAACTCCCACACCGGTCACCATCTTGGGATGTCAGTAACACTGCTGTGGGTGTGACTGAGCATTTGAGCTACAACTTGAACCCATTAATGACGCTGAATGTTGGCTTTCCTGGAAGTTAGGGAGACGAGACCGGGGAGAAGAGTCATCGGCAGCCACAGTGGCAGTGTCTGAGTGGCCATCACGTCATGCTAGATGTCCCAACAGCTAGACAGCTAGTGGAGTTAGGATGATAGACAGCATGCATTGTGGCAAGTAATCATCTATCTTATGGCAACGGTGAGAGGCGAGGGTGGCGGCTTATCGGGATAAAATGCATGGCAGGGAATCTGTCCAAGGCCTGAGCAGATAAGTGTTTGTACTTTCTAAATAACCTTACTCATAACTTAAGCCATTTTGGCTATTTTGTCACCATTTAGATGTCAGCAACAGTTGTTTCCACGGACGAAGGTCCATGCTTGCTTCTTTTCCTAAATATCTTTGATATCTTGGTATTGTCATGTTACCCAGCAGGTGTGCAGCATCTCAACATATAAATTACTGATCTAATGATGGAACTGTTGCACACATTGATGCCTTGTTTACATTGTGGTTATAGCTGTTGTTGACCTATTCTTTTTGTCTACTGACGTGTGCATGTTTGCAGACTGTCGAGTGCTGAGAGAAAAAAGTCGGCAGTGACACCAGGCAAGGTTCAGTCCGGTGATGCTGTGCACGTGAAAGAACACACTGAGCGTGAGGAAAAACGCTTAGCAGAAATGATGATTCCAAAGAAGAAACAGCGGCTTTATCGCAAAATTATGTATTCAAAGAAGAAAACGGCTCAGGAGGCGAGAATCCTGGCCGAGAAACGGCGTCAGCACGACCGGAAACAAAAACACAAACAGAAGAAACTATCCACTATTACTTCATAACGCTGGGCACAGTTACTTCTGTTTTCAGTATACTGCTAATATCAACGCACCCATATTGTACTATGTGGGTTTTCTTATTATTTGAATTGGTTCTACATATTTTTCAGGTTAGTTGAGTCTACAGTTCTAAAAATGTGTTTTGACGTTTCAACGTGGTGAATATGGGAATACTGTTGACTAATTTGATTAGTGTTATTTGTGTGTTACTTCATGTAGTTACAGTTCTGTGTTGCTGTGTTACTAGTAATCCATTACTGCAAATAACTGATATTATGGTATCTGCATCTCTCTACCGCACTTATAATTTTGATTAACATGTTCCACAAATGACTTCATGACTGGAAATTTTAATGCATAGTAATACATAGTAGCAGTGCTGAGTCATGGAAGTGTGAGACGCGTTACTGCATACTGTAGGAATACAATTATTATTGAGCTTACATCGCTGTTATGTATGATATATTTACTTGTCTTTAGTCTTGGTTTAGTCTGCAGCACGTAGTGATGGGAAAATAATTACAGTGCTGGCTGTGGTAGCCATGAGCGGAGTTTATCAGGGGCTTCAGGGAGGCTATGCCCCCCATGAGCCAAGACAATTTGAATGCTGTCGTATACGTGTCTTGTCTGTCCATACATTAGTGTCAACACCGTTTTTAGTGGAAGGGTGAGCTATTGGCCACCGAGATAGCCTTGGCAGAGGTTGTGCTCTGTGAGTGCATTCTACATTGTGTCTCAAAACAACTTTATAATTTTCTGATGTCATCTTTCGTCACTATTTCGAACGCTAAAAATTATTGAAATCGGTTAATTTTTCAATGAGTTATTCAAAAAATAAAAATGTGGACGTTTTTTTGAGACACAGTGTAGTTAGCACTGACTTTGCAATGCCACAGATAACTGACACTATTTGCCAGGATTTGGCATTATCGGAGACTGACAATTTCTTGTAACGTGGATTGCACAGTAGCCTAATTGCCATGTCAGATATTGATTATCTTTTATTGTCATGTAACAGAACGTAATAAGACAGTAATGAAGAAAGTGCCGCGCAGTCTCTGCACCTCAAACAAAAGTCCGGCTTTTAGGCCCACCCCGTTCTTGCGATAATGTTTTCTCACTCAGCCATCGTTATTGTGACAGCCCAGGACCTAAGACATGCAAGTGGTTGAAAATTTTGGTCCTGAGTTGCGTTTACTGTATAAACTGCAGGAAATTTGATCCGTTGATTCTCAGGAAAATCCTTAATATTGTTGCCAGCAGACGTCAGATTTTACGGTAAAATGCATCAAATTCCATTTCGGCTGGGACTCCGCTGGGGGAGCTTACAGCGCTCCCTCAGACCCCCTAGCTTGATTTAAGGGGGCCTACTTCTAAGGAGAGAGAGGGAGAGGAGGGGAAGTGGACTTAGGGGAGGGAAAGGAATGGGAGGGAGGGAAGGGGAAAAGAAGGAGAGGGGAAGAGATGTAGCCCCCCCAAACCTCAAGACCAAACTCCGATCATGGTGGTATCTGTCATTATCATTATTTTGTATTTTTTACAGAATCCATTGCAAGTGTAAGTAAGTAAAAGTATTAACTCCTTTTTAAAAGTAACAGCCTCTATGCTGGTTGTTATTTTTACGTTTTGGTTACTGTTTGCCGTCCCATGCTGCGCATAAGCATGGCCTATGTCGTCACACAGTGTCTGTCTGTCTGTCTGTCCGTCCGACACGTCAACCCACTCAGAGGATACACTTCCAGTCTTAACTCTGCTTTCTTGAGTACAGGAATGAAAACGTGAAACAAACTAATATTTACGGACACTGATCAACGTGACAAAAGTGTCTTCACTTTTTGGCTGATCTTTGGTCACACTCCAAATTTTGGACTGAGCATTAGTCTCGGCAAAGATGTGTAATGGGCGTAGGCATGTGCCTCTATGCCCAGTTTGTGCAAACGAAAATTAAGCAGTGCAAAAGTGCAATTATTTGTCTGTCCAATGCTATGCATGGATAGAATATAAATTTACCTATAAATATGGACATGGATATGCATGGACAGAATATATGCATAAATATGTCCATGCATATATATGCATGGACAGAATATAAATTCACTCTGTGTGTGTATCCGTCACACTTTCTGTCAACTCGCCTACAGGTCAGACCCCTCAACGGATTTTTAAAGGTGATTGCTTAAAAGACGCGGATTTACACAAGGATGTGCCTTTTGGGGTCTCGATGATGAATAATCAGTCACATTTATGGGTCCAAAGTCTCCCAAAATCCCCATTTTGGGGACCTGAATAGGCATTTCAAGCCAAATATGTGAAAAAATTCAAATTGCTATATCTTCAGATCTGTGTATCAGATTGACATGACATTTGACAGGCAGCTGCGGCCAGCAAGAGAGACTTCGTGGGTGGTCTCGTATGGTGGTAAAACAGTTCCAAGATGGCGGACGGACGCCATTTTGAAAATCTTTATATCGTCATATCTCGGTGAAAAATAATCCAATTTTCATGAAATTTTGTACACAGCAGCAGATTTTGAACTGGATGAACGTCACGTGATCAAAAATGAAAAAGTTGCATCGGACAGACTCCCGAGTTCGACAGAACGTATTTCTTGTATTACAATGTTTTCATCCGCATTTATCTGACTTCTGTTCCCGACCCCGGTTAACTCAACCTTATAATTGTATAATATATCCTGGTGTTGCCAAAATTTATCTAGTTTTCTTTTGAAAGCGTCTGTTGTATCTGCTGATATTACTATTTCTGGCAAGCTGTTCCATACATTTACAAGTCTGGGTGCAAAATTTTAGACTATCACCTCTAGTTATACTATCGTGCTGCTTTTGCAGATATAAATTCACTCTACTATTATATTTATTAGTCAAGATCTTGTATACTTCAATCATATCACCTACGTTTATATTTAATAGTTTGCAATTTTAACCTTTACAAGTGAGGTTCTGAATACTAATAACTAATTTAATTGCACGCATCTGGTTTTTTTCGAGATCTTTGATTAATCCAAGTCTGTGTGGATTCCATACTGAATTTGCATATTCTAATGGGATCTTACCAAGCTCTTATAAAGCATTACAAAAGCATCTTCGTCTAAATATATGAAATTTCTCTTAATAATTCCTAAATATGAATAAGCATTAATCTTTTCTTTGCAGTGTTGCACAAAGTTTAATTCACTATCGAATATCACTCCTAGATCTTTCATGTGTTCAAGTCTTTCTAACTGTGTACGGTACCTTGTACAGAATAGGTATAATTTTTATTTATGTTTCGTCCAAAGAAAACTGTTTTACATTTATGGATGTTCAACTTTAATAACCATTTATTGGACCAATCTTGCAAAGCATTCAGTCCTGACTGTAAAGCTTTGTGATCTTCGTCGCACTCGCAGATGACAATGACATGCTTAAACAACTTTGCATCATCTGCAAAAAGGTAGATACGGGCAAACCATACTTAACTTTTCTCCAGCGTTAGGAATAGGAGTTAATCTCTAGTTCTAGTTCTAGTCAAATCCCGGCAGAGAGCAGTGCTCATGACGCCAGTGTGCCCGGTGAGTTATGGACGCAGCGCGATCAGCCGGTTCTTGAATGTGTCAAGTGAGCCGGCCTGCGCCACAGTGGCGGGGAGACTGTTC
>Ga0209339_1001440_pt1 | contig 10238 bp, 6 predicted proteins | sample OlaalgELextract3_FD_187376 | JGI IMG/M metagenome (GOLD analysis project Ga0209339, IMG submission 187376) | Olavius algarvensis symbiont microbial communities from Tuscany, Italy - Type A ELBA extract 3 (SPAdes) (version 2) | ecosystem: Host-associated > Annelida > Digestive system >...
CTTACATTCTAGGCCTATGTGAATGTAATAGGTGGCTGGCATAAGGTATTAAAATATTGTTATATACATTTCCTTAAGTCGCTGGCACCTATAAGTGGCCTCACGCGTTTGCTTGCATCGCAAAAAAACGGTTTTGCTGTTAATTGAGTCAAAGGATCATCACTAAATGATGACGTTACGGGACGACAGCCAATAAGGAGATTCTAGTGAGTAATGGAAGAACGTTAAACGACACATTGAAGTCGTGTAATAAAACCACATAGTGTAGTGGTCGCAGACAAGTTGGAAGTCCGTGGGACTTATAACAGGAAGCAAATAAACCTGTTATATCGTTGAGTGAAGCGATTGTCGACGAACTCGGCCGTTTGAGAGGTCCAGCCGTTTTTGTTGTCAACGAGTCCACAGAAGTGTACGTTCGACAGAAGACGCAAAGATCTTTCCGGTCGTACGGCACGTTTGACAAGTCAGAATCAACCAACGGTAGTCAGTAGTCACAGAGGAAGTTCGAGAACGAGAGGTGTACGGCGACATCTCGTCAGAAGAGACAACGACAACCGACGTGTCAACCGTGAGATCTCAACGCTCGCACCATTCTTCAGCATTGCATGCTTACAGCTAGCATTCCCGCATGTAGAAACTGTTAATATATATAAATAAAGGTGCCAGCCTTTGTATGTAATAGCTGTGTTGTAATTTAATTGTTTTATGATGATGATGATGATGATGATGATGATGATGATGATGATGATGATGATGATGATGATGATGATAAATTTCATTGCAATGGACTTACAACTGTACAAGATGTTCAAGATTACACGACTCTAATTTAACAGTGTATGTGTCATGTGAAACTGACACTGTTCTATTAACTCATGTGATGTCAGCGGCAGTGAAGGCACAATGCGGTGTTTTTTTCTGTCCGACGTAGACGAAAAGCTGAAGATGCAAGTGTATAGGCCTATTGCGGTAGCTAAAGTGATATCTATACTTTCAAATTCGTCAGACGTTATACTGAATATGAGTTTTCATTTTCGGCGTAGTAAAACTTAACCTGCTTGTGAGCAAAAACGCAGGTTGCGTTTGGCTGTCTTCAGAATTAATAAGAAACTCATCAGTAGTTGAGATAGGCGAACGTTATCGCCTAAACCATGCAGTCGCTTGTCTGATCTCTAGTTGTACAGAAAATTATCGTTAAAATCCTATCTTGGCCAATACACTTATTGCAACCAGATTGTCGAGTCTAACTGTTTTGGTACGCCTTAAGCCGTGATCACAGCGACGGGCCGGACTTAACTCAACTGAACTCAACTGGCGATAATTGAGTTGAGTTGAGTTTTAAGAACTCAACTCAACTGAGATCGTCCAGTTTTTTTGTCAGTCGCGTCAGTCTGAACATGTTCAGAATTTCTACAACCAGTTGAGTTGAGTTGAGTCTGATCGGGCGGTGTGATCACGCGACAAACTATAACCAACCAGTTTGATGACCTTGCAATACTGGGTACTTAGTGATGTCAGCCTTTTCGTTACTACTTCCATGGTAATATTCAATTTCTCATCCTAAATTCCTTATTGCTGTACTATCTGCTCTGTATATCATACAAGCACGGCTTGTCGCACCACAACTCAATTATATCTACGTCGTCCGACTCCGAGAACGCCATGATTATGCTGATCCGACGTCACTGGCGTTGTACGATTTCTCAGTAAGTAAATGGGTCTCGATCAATTTAGTACATCGCTGCATTGTATAGCAGTGCATGACGTTTAAATTGGTGGAAATTGTTCTTATTATTTACTTTCCCCACTCGGTGATATAGAAAACGGGGTCGCGACTGAAAGGTCACTTGGTTCAGTTGAGCTGAGTTGGATCGGGCGCTGTGATCGTTACTACGACTCAACTCAACTCAACTGGACACACAGCAAAATGTTCAGAATCGCAGAACTTGTGACAACTGGACCAGTTGAGTTGAGGTGAGTCGCGGGTTGTGATCACAGCGCCCGATCGGACTCAACTCAACCAGTCGAGTTGAGTTGAGTCCGGTCGGGCGCTATGATCGGGGCTTTATAGAAATCAAAGCCGCAGTTGGCAAACATTTTATTCCACACAGCTACAGAATGCGTGCAATAGGTCACAGATCGTGCAACACTGATTATACTAAAGATACATCGTGTCTCAAAGCAAAGTTCAGTCTCCACGTCTCCAACATGCGGTATAGAAATCACACATACTTGGAGTATCTTCGCGGTTAACATTAGTGCTGCACTGCAGCGTTTGGAAACAATTTACGCTCGAAGTTTGCTCGCGACCACGCCAATTGGCATCTAAATCGGTTATTTTTTTCTCAATATATTGCGTTTATAAGTTTGGCAACAAACGAAAGAACGGACATAAAAGTGAATTTGGCATTTGTTACAAATGGAGCAAAATATCAAGACCACTATCGTCAACACAACTCAGGAACCATAAAAGATAAAGGAATGCGCTTTGAGCCTTTGACGACTACTCCTTTATGCATAATTGCAGATGGGCTACAAGGTGTTGTCTTTAGAGAAAGTAAATCATCCAGCACAAATCCAAGATGGCTGCCTGAAAACCGGAAATGCTGAAAGTTTCATGACGACAACAGCTGTGACTGTTTCCCGTACACTTACACTTACGTGCACTGCATAACAAAAAGTTACACAGGCGTCAAAAAAGGAATACCTCGCCGGATATATAGTCACACAATAAACTCATCAGTAGATGCGGTAGGCGAACGTTACCGCCTGAACCAGGTCATCGTTGTAACACTTTACCACCTCTATACTCAATTTCCCCGTAAAGTTCGCCTATCTCGTCAGCAAATCACGCCTTTTTCGGCGTATCAGGACGTTTTTGATTATTGCGCCTAATACTCTTACTTACTTACTGATCAGTTTCTTGTTGATAACTATCTACGGCAGTTCTCGCGAATAACCTCCAAACCGTGTGGTGGGAAATTTTTTTATTAGAAGCCCTAAAATGCTATAAAGATACTCATATCAAAGTTTTACGACTTTACAGAACTAACCGCTGAACTGAAAAGCGACAATGTATACAGTACAGAAATGAAGGCCTATTACTTTGTTGCTTGTTTTGGTCAGTTGACCCAGTAATGCTATTTATAGTGCTGTCACTAATACTGTGCTTGATTTATTGGGCGCAGGCAAGCACCGCATGTCTATGATGAAGTAAACAATTTAGCAAGTCACTCAAAGTCGTTCAAGGTCATTCGGAATCACATCGACGAGGAGAGCGAGTTCAAGGTTTTACTGGCTATATATTATCGGCCTAATATGTGTGTACCTTGTACCGTTAATGACATATTTAGCGTCGAATTTTGGCGTGACCTTAAAATCTGGGTTTGAGGTAGTTCAAGGTCTATCAAAATGGCGCCGATCCATATCGTATACGACATTATTGGCCTGCCATTGTAACTATAGCTCTATCTTGCATTATTTTCGAGTTATTTAACGTTGAATAATATTGTGACCTTAAAATCTTGGTTAAGGATCATTCAAGGTCATTGGAAATGTAAAGTTCCTATTCATCTTCCATTGTAACTATGGCCGTATCTTGTACTGTTTTCAAAATAAAGCGAGCTATTAGTAAAAAAACGCTAATTTTTCATACCCTCATATTAAACTTGCATGATCCTAGAATCCCTGCAACTTTTTTTCAAAATTGTAAAACAGACTGCCCGAGTCCCTTAGCTAATAAGTGGTGCAAAAGTATTGCCAAAAAGTCCAACCCCCTGAGTAGAGTGCACCAACGTCACAGACGACAAATTGACGGCTCATACCATAAGGCGAACGTAACGTAGTAATAACGTTCACCTAAAACGTTAAGCCCGGTACACACTGGCGACATGTAGCATGCTACATGTATCGGATACAGGCGACATGTATCCTTCTACATGTCGCCTGTAGAATGTATCGGATACATGTTGCCGGTCCCGGCGGTTATGACACGGGGGAGACTATGTAATGTGACACCGGCCGTATTTATCACATACAGCATACACAGGCTAAACTATAGGATCGATATGACAAGCCGAGACAAAGTTTTATTTGATAGGCAATGTCAGGCGTACAGCTAAATAGACCTAGCTGAATACATGAATATAATAAAATATTTGATAAAACATGACGTCAAAAAAATGGTAAAATGTGACTTGAATTCGATATGTAATACTCAATATCGTTATCCGCCCGGTGCGGATGTCAAATTTGCCGCCCTTTCGTCTTTGGAGATACTGGAGAGCCTATTCAACCACTACACAATGTAGGCCTATTTGCTTTTAAATGCAAAAAAACATGGTCGCTCCGTTTCTCGTAGGTAGATAAGTACACTGTGCTGCCGTCTGGGTAGGCCTATCCAAGTCAACTCAGTCAACTTAGGGCCTATTTTTCACGAACTCAGTCACGCTAACACCGTACTCTGTATTGCAGCTCCAAGCCTCAATCTTTCACTTCCAATTCCAGAGAAGCAGATGGTTACCATTACTTGAATGATTCAACAACTCCATAGGCTACGCTTTTTATGCGAGTCATATAGAATTCCAAGGTCCTTAATTTGATCAACTTTTTGTATATTGCTGACTGAATCTGTATTGTTAATGTGGTACGCAGTATCTATGCATAGTCTGGAAGTATACGACATGTGGGAACATTTATTGATGTTTAATGGTAATAACCACTGATCACATCATTCCTTTATGTGATCTATGACTTCTTGCAGATGCAAGTGATCACTGTCACAGGTGATTGTACTGTAAACTTTAGCGTCATCATCATATAAATACATAACAGTATTCTGTTCTGTAGCACATATCTCGGGTAAATCATTATAAATATTAGGAACAGTAAAGGTCCTAGAATGCTACCTTGTGGAATTCCACTGCTTACTTTATACCATTGAGAAAAACACCCATTTACTCCTATTCGTTGTTTTCGGTTACACAAAAAATCTTCTATCCACACGATTAGTTTACTATCTATATCATATGCCTTCAATTTACTAATTAATCCTAGATGGGGTACTTTGTCGAATGCTTTTTCGAAGTCTGTATAGATTACATCAATTTGAACACCTTGATTCAATTTGTATGTCCAATCATCGAAGATTTTTAACAACTGCAAGACAGTTGATTGGCCCTTGATGAAGCCATACTGATTGTCACTAAAGAATCCTTTACTTAAAATGTCTTCCATTATAACATCTCTGATAAACAGATTCCATTATTTTGCAGATGATACTGGTTAGACTTATTGGTCTATAGTTTGAAGTTTCTTTTTTATTACCTTTTTATATACAGCAGTAATATTTGCAGATCTCCAGTCCGACGGTAATTTTCCAGTACAAAAAGAAGCAGTGTATAGTATTTGCAGTGGCTCTACTATTTCATGTCTAATTTCAAATAAAACTCGTGGATGAAATCCGTCAGGACCTGGTGATTTATAAATGTTCAAGTGTGTTAATTTATCTAGGATGTTATCACTATCAAAGTAGAAATTAACAGGGTTAGGGCTGGACTGCCTATTGATAATTTTGGAGGTGTCATATATGTCTTTTGTTACTTTGGTAAATATTTGTGAAAAGTGATTGCCCAGGACATTTGCTTTTCATCATTGGATAATGACTGTTACATTGTTAGTAGTAAGTAGCAGTAGTAAGAAGAGCTTATACACGGCGCCACAATTACAGAGTCACTAGTGCGCCGCCATCTCGGCTGTCCCTAAGCAAACAAAAATGTCTTCAGTGATAGACGGAATTCGCCAAGCTCAGTGTCTGGCCGTCGCAGTTACCGTGTGAATCTGTCGTAACCAAATCCCCGATTCCAGATCTGTTGTTCCGTTTATTGTTAATGAATTTCAATTTTTTGGATTTTCTTTGTAGCTTTCCTTAGAAACTGTTCAATGATGAAAGCGAGACTGTGTCTTCGCTTAATGTGTTCCACTTGTTAAAAAGAAAAGACATGCTGTCTGAGATCCCTCATAACACGTTTTTATGTAACTTTAGCGAGTATCCTCTTGTTCTTTCATTACGACTGAATTCAAAGAATGTGTTAAACCTGACAGTTGACAAACCATGAATTATTTATAGACTTTAATCAGATCGGCCCTTGTCCGTCTATCCTCTAGTGACCATAATTTGGTTTTTGCAAGTCTCTGTTTGTGTGGAAGATCCTTGAGGTCGGTAATCATGCGAGTGAATCTTCTTTAAACTCTTTCAATCAATTCTCTGTCTTTGCAGTAGTGTGGAGACCACGCTGCTGTACAGTATTCAAGATGTGGTCTGACCAGTGACTTGTAGACGTAGCATAATATCCGGATGTCTGAACACACGGTTGATAATTCCCAGAATTCTCGTTGCTTTGCTGCGTGTTGATTGACACTGCTTAGAGACTTTAAGATCATTGTTAATCAAGATACCCAAATCTTTCTCTTGAGTGACTTCTTCTAGCTGCTGATTATTCATATAGTATGGATGTTTCTTCTGTGATTTACCAATGTGCCTGACTACAATTGCTGGTATTGAAAAGCATTTGCCATATTTCAGACCAAGTAGTAAGTTTGGATAAATCGTCCTGAAGTGAATGCCAATCATTATCATCAGTTATTCGAGTAAATATTTTAGTGTCGTCAGCAAATATTAAAATCCAGTTATCTATACCCCAAACTCTAAGTCGTTAATGGCTGAAGATACGGCCATAGTTACTATGGAAGGCGAACAGGAGACCGCACCCAAGCTTTCGAATGGTACAAGTTCGGATGATCTTGAGTGACCTCATAACCCACATTTCAATATCACGATAATATACAACGTCAAATAACTCCAGTAATAGTAAGTCGTGTATGATCTATCCAATGGTTCCGTTTCCAATGACCTTGAGTGACCCTTAACCTAGATTTCAAGATCACGGGGTTATAGATACCCTCGACGTGTTGTATGCGGTGCTGACGCGCGATGTGTTTGCGATAGCTGAGTTCTTAACTGAGGTGAAATAGCCGCAAAATACGTTTGCGGCCGGGCTTTCGCGTCGGTCCCCGCTGGGGAGCTTACAGCGCTCCCCCAGACCCTCTAGCTGCATTGGGGAGGGAACAAGAAGGGGAGGGATGGGAGGCAAGGGGAGGACAGGAAAGGGGAGGATAGGGGTTAGGGAAGGGCAGGGGAGAGGAGGGAAGGGAAGTGGAGGAGAGGGGAGGGAAAAGAGGAGGGGAGGGAATAGGCCCCGCACTTTTTGGATTAAGTTTACGCCCCTGTCGGCTTCAGGACGTACCTAACAAGCATCACTTACGCCTAACAAAAACATCAAAATAGTGATATGAGCAAGGTCATTTGTAGCGTGTACGTCATCCAAAACGTGCATAGAACCTGGTACCTGAAACGTAAATTGTATTCACCCGACTTATAATTGCGGCCCGGCTTCTATTGGAGACCCGGCTTCTATTAGTAGAAACCTCTGTGAACCCCCGGCTTGTATTGGAGACCCGGCTTTTATTCGCGAAAACACGGTAGGCGTACTGTGAAGTATCAACGCTGTACTCTACGGCGGCAATCGTTGAAATATTCATAACTAGAAGTTCTAGTTGTAGATAACGCTCTCGACTACATGAAGCCGTACTGCAATTGTTCTAGTCGTTGCCCGTAGTCTTCCCGGAGATATTGACATTTTTCGGAAGTCAATATGGCGGCCGCCATCTTGGCGTTTTATGGTAAGTGAGTTTAGCATGTCCTACCATGACGGTTGTCCGTTAAGTTGTGTTCCAAATTTGTTTCAAACATCTCGTATTAATCGCTGAGAACAACCAACATTCTTGATCCAGATGTTTGACTGACGACGTCATGCGAATTATCTTCCGGTTATGCTTTTCATCTCGTAACCAAATAAACAGACAAATCATAGCAAGTTATACTGTTTAAACTATGACAAATTATCATTATGAGCCTGCCCGCTACCCCTCCCCCCAAAAAAACTTTTCGGATTTGCGCAAATCTTGTAGGTCGTTCTGGTCGCCGCTGGCGGGTCTGGACCTCTGGACCCCCCGCCTAGCGCCGCACTTGGCTTTGGGGAGTAGCGTGTCAGAAGCGACGTTTGGAACCAAAATTGCCAGGGTTCTTGGCTAGGAGTACACCCCCAAACTTGGGGACCCTTACTTATTTCTGCATCAATTCAAGCTAGCGACTTCAAATTTGGTCTATAACTTGGGTTCATGGAGTAGCATGCCAAAACAACGTTTAGGACCAAAATTGTCGGGGGTCTGGGCTAGCAGAGCACCCCGTAAATTTTGGAACCCCTACTCATTTCTACAACCGTTGACGATAGTAACTTCAAATTTGGTACACAACTTGGGTTCGGGGAGTAGCGTGTCAGAAGCAACTTTTGGAACCAAAATTAGCAGGGGTCTGGGCTAGGGAGCACCCCAAAAATTTATGGACCCCCTACTTATTTCTGCAACAACTGAAGCTAGCGACTTCAAATTTGGTATATAACTTGGGGTCGTGGAGTAGCGCTGTCAAAAACAACTTTTAGGACCAAAATTTGCGGGGGTCTTGGCCAGGGAGCACCCAAAAATTGGACCCCCTACTTATTTCTACAACTGCTGAAGATAGCGACTTCAAATTTTTTTGTACGACTTTGGTTGCCGAAATATCATACAAAAACTACTTTTACGACCAAAAATGGCGTGCGTGTGGGTTAGGGAGAAGTGGAGCGCTCACAAATTTTGGGGTGCTGCCCTAGCCCACACCCACCCCAATTTAGTCCTGAAAGTTGTTTTTGGCACGCTACTCGCCGAACTCTAGTTGTGGACTAAATTTCAAGTCGTTAGCTTCAACAGTTGCAAAAATAAGTACATGATCCCAAAAAATTTTGGCGTGTTGCCCAAGCACACACCCCCGCCGAATTTAATCTTGAAACTTATTTTTGCCAGCTACTGGTCGAACCCAAGTTGAGTACGAAATTTGAAGTTGCCAGCTTCAGCAGCTGCAAAAATAATTACGGGGTCCCAAACTTTTCGGATGCTCCCCGAGTCCACACTCCCGCCAAATCCTGAAAGTTATTTTGGCATGCTACTCGTTGAAGTCGCTAGCTTCAACAACTGCAAAAATAATTAGAGGGTCCCAGAACGTGGCCGAATCCAAACATGGGAGAACCGTGCATTTTTTAAAGAATGTGACCCTACTACTGGATTTCTTCTGCCCATGTGTTCTATCCACTTTGTACTACAAGTGGATCTATGAGGACTGGAACAGCGTGTTTAAAGAAACAAATTAATCTGTGTTTTGATGTAATGTAAAATTTGGAAATTTTGGGGAGGTAGTATGGCGGGCTGAAATTGTTGTCGTCGAAAGTGCCGTATTCGAAATCGCTGACTCAAATTTTAGTGTTCACTTTGAAACTCTTAAGGCCTTATAGATAGGCTTAGCTAAGAATATAAACAACGGTAGCACTGATAAGTCGAGGTGCCCAAAGTCCGCAATTATCGCTCATTTCAGCTCCAGTCAATGACGTCATAAAACGAGACTTCACTTCCCTATTAGCATTTTACGAAATTCAATATGGCCGCCGTCTGCCATCTTGGATTTGTTGCGGGAACTCGTGGGAAGTCTATTCATGGTCGTTATACCCTGTAGGCCTAAATAATTTCGTCATAATCGTCTTATTAATGTTAAAATTATAAGTATTTGAATTTTTTATCGTTAACGCTTGTAAGTCCTGTTTATAAGCCCAAAAATTCAGTTTTTGTGGTTTGACTAATTTTTTTAAAGAAAACATCGTTCAGAACCCCGAACGTCACATTCTTGCGTGGAATAACTCGTTTTGAGCCGTATTTGGTTCAGATCAGACGCGCCTATGTACATTTTCCATATTCGAAAATTTGGGCAAGTTTGGGAGTTTCCAGTTCCCCCGTCGGACGTCACTGGAAAACCGCACTAGCAAAAGATGCCCATTTTGCCATTCGACTACAAGCTGGAATGACCAAAAGCATTTCTGCCATGTCATCCCTGGGTGTAGGCTGCGCACAAAAAAATATAGGCCTACGTTTTAGGCATTTTGTAAAGAAATGACAGGCAAAATAATAGGCAAAATGGGAACATTGGCGAAATTGACGTCATGTAGCTCCTAAACCGTACGTACGTTACAGAACAAGAGGTCAAAGTAATTTGACAACAAGCGCCTCACGGGGGGGGGGCATTCCCCGGTTAGGGG
>Ga0209339_1001441_pt1 | contig 10236 bp, 5 predicted proteins | sample OlaalgELextract3_FD_187376 | JGI IMG/M metagenome (GOLD analysis project Ga0209339, IMG submission 187376) | Olavius algarvensis symbiont microbial communities from Tuscany, Italy - Type A ELBA extract 3 (SPAdes) (version 2) | ecosystem: Host-associated > Annelida > Digestive system >...
TGAATGTGATCGGGGAGCTAGCGGGCACCGCGATCAACATGAAGACGATATCACCGAAGCTGAGGATGGCAACGATTCGTCAGAAGACATCGCTGCACAGCGAGCTGCGAGCGGACGTCGCGCGACATGATGTTTCGTTGTGGGCTCAATATCTCACTGCTCAGCTGTCACCCAAGGCGCTGAAAACTTTCAGCAGGTTGAGTATTGAGGACTCACAGAATTACGAAACGATCAAGAACGCCATACTAGCAGATTACAATCTTGAGGCACAAACGTACCTCAAAACTTTCAAAACAATGAAAAGACATGGTGCTTCTAACTACGTAAACCATCTTAGTAACATGCGAGAAGTGTTACACCGGTACATAGATGCGTCAGGTATTGTTGATTTTGACATGTTGGTAGACAGTATTTTGCGTGAGCAATTTATGCTAAGTCTGCCAAGCAATGTTCAAGCCTTTGTTCTTGCAAAGGAACCTACTTGTGCAGATGATTGCGCGAAATATGCTCAACTGAGTTTTCAGGTCTCTCGCATAGGCCAAAACGACGTTAGACAGTTTGCTGCTACTTCGTCGCATTGCAGCCCACAAACGGCACAATTAGCACCCAGGAACGGCGGATTCAATAACAGATCACCCGCTGCGCCATTTCAGGGCCACGGTAATCACAACAGACCCATCACGCAGCACAGAGGTGGGGGCGGACCAGGGTTTATTTTAGCACGCGTAAAAAATGAAAACGGTCGGCAATTTACGCGTAAAAAATAATGGCGACGGGTAGGCCTACGCGTTTTAAATGGCAACACAGGGGTAGCGTTACGCATTCTACATTACTACATATGCGTAGTAAATTATAATTTTTGTGTGACGTTTGGTGCTGATTCTGCTGCTAGCGTGTTGACATCATTTGATGTGTCAATGTTTTGTGATGCAGGCAACGTGTTTTGATTTTTTTTAGTTTGTTTTCTTTTTAATTAATATTTCACAGATAGCGGTCGATCAATCTCCTTAGATCGCTTAGGTGTTTGAGTGAATGTCGAACATCGTATGCTATAAAAACCACTTGGTTTTATTAGTGATTTATTACACGTTCAAGGAGTAGCTACCCCTTTTTTATGTTCAAGGGGTAGCTCTACCCCTTTTTTACAATGGCAAGGGGTAGCGCTACACCTTTTTTCAGAAGCCTAAAATAAACCCTGGGGCGGACCCAGGCCAATGAATGCAGGTGGCAATCGGTGGCGTAACCCGAATCCGAACTTTGGTAGAGATAGACATGCGCCGCTGTTTTCGCGTGATTAGTGATGTTGATTGTGACAATGTAATGCATGAAACTACCAACACTGTTGACATTAAGAATGATGATCTTGCATATGATAACGATGCAACGGATTGCGAATACATAATTCCGTTGTATCTAAACAACATGTCGATTCATGCTATTAGAGACACGGGAAATCTTGGTCCAATTTTGGTATCCAGTGATTTAATCTCTGCTGATCAATTGATCCGAACCAAATACACACGGCTGCAAGGAGCTTTTGACCGGAACAGATCACACAAAGTTCTCATGACATATGTAGCGCTGAGATCACCATTGTTTAACTATGACGAAAATGTCACTGTCTTAGCTGCAGTTTGCGAGCTGCCAGTTGGTATACAGTGTGTAATTGGAAACGCTTTGTTTAAGCAACATCCTGAGCTAACTGATATCGTATCTGTGCGGCGTAAGTTTTGCGCTAATACAAAGAATAATGACACTGCTCAAGACACCGACTATAGGGCACAATCCGACACTGACGGACCGCTCCAGAATCACACTGACACTAATGGAAAAATCAACAGTTCCAGTGATCTGATAGAGCATTCGACGGGTGCAGAAGAGTAATAATTCAACTGTAGTAACAGAACTAAGTGATAACCGACAGATCGACATAGAACAAGTCGACTGTGAGGTCACTCAGGTCAGATCTGACAGCCGCTCAGCTAGTGCTAGTGACGCCACTGAGGCACTTGACGCTGTTGTCACAACCAAGAGCGCGGCCGCTGCAGTCGTGACTCGAGCAGCGGGACGCAGTAAACTGCCTGACATGCACGCTGGCGATAAACCGGCAACGAACAGCGCACGGAGAGATCACGATACATTAACCCCTGAACTCGACGACGAAGACAGAACTTTGACGGAGTTAGGTTGTATTGACATAAGCGCACTAACGGACATTCCGACGAAGACTGACACTGATACAACGTCCACTGAATTTGCGCTAGAACAGAAATCAGACCCTGCTTTGCTCGACCTTTGGACAAAGGCCCAGGGTAATAGCGCAGAGCTGTGTAATAATGATGGTGAAAAATGCAAGGCAGTATTAGTTCCTATTAGGCGAAAGAAAAGGCAGGCGATGCAAAAACTGGACTTCATGGCAAATCATGACAAAAGCGTATTGAACATGATCATTTCTAACAGAGACGAAGAGGAAGACGATAGTGGGTTAATAGATGGACTGACCAACACAAACATACCATATGCCGCGGAGGTAGCAAGTGATAACAACTGTCAATTAGATCTAATCTTACTGGGCGAACAGCTCACCGGTGATCACCGAAAAGCGCTCCAGCGTCTGCTAATCAAACATAAATGGAAAACTAAAGCCCAATAAACTAACTGTGTAATCAATGTGTGCACTGTGCAGTTATGCATATCAGTGTGTATTGTAATGTGCGACAGTGACAGTGTAACAGCAGTATGTGTTATGCGTTAACGTAGTGTCTAACATGTTAGACGTGTAGCTTATATTTTGTGTGTTAGATGTAATGACACGATTTTGTTGTGTGTCGTGTTGTATGCTGATGACCGCGTGATGGCGCCCTCATGGTTCGAGAGAGCCAGAGATACAATACGACACCTGGGCCGCGAGATGACGAGATGCTATCTGCACGTTATCAGCAGGAGGCGTGATTGATCTACATGGCTGACTTAGACTAATTAACTTCGGCGCATTCTCAACCGCCGTTCGCTCGCATTAGATCGTATTAATCGTCTAAATTCAAACCTAAATTGATTGTTAAATTAAGCCCAGGTTTCGTATACCTATTGTATTGTTTCCTATTTTACTGTATTGTGTTGCTAAGGAATATGCATGAAATTCGATATTGTTAACAGATTTTCGTACTTGATATTTTATGTGAACAATTCTAAGAGTTAAATGATCTCACATGTGACATATGAATGGACGTAACAGTTATAGACATACTGTTTACGCCACAACGTTGATCACAAGTAGTTGCAGTAGTATATTGTACTGAACAATTACAAAGGGATATTAATAGTGTATGAACTATGAACTGATCTACCATCAAAAGTGTGCGTGATAAAACTGATCAGTGATAAGATACACTGTATGAATGAACTGCGTATAGATAGATGGCTAACACTGATTAATTGCATTGATCATTATCTAAGATTTGTTAACTATCGTAGTATGATCATATTTTGATAAGGGACTTTGAAGTTGTACTGCTATGCTATATTAGATACATTGATGTTGACGAACTGTAACTAGCATAGGCCTAGTATTTGTATGCATGTTAATTAGGTGAAATGTGCAGGGTATAGCTACCCTACCCAGTGCCAGAAACTTGGTGACAGGGGGCGTGTAGTGTAATGAGAGCGGCGCGCACAGTGACGCTTGCCCACTGATGGACAGCATAGTAGGGCGGGGCTAGTGAGTCCTCGCACAGTTATTAGCGAGAAATGTAGAACACAGATGTGATTGGCTATAAGAACTAGATAGGCAGAGTATATGTGGGTAATTCTCAAGAGAAGAATGCACATTCGTACGCCGTGGTGTCCACTGTCTTTCAATAGCGAAGCAAGAAGGACCAGAGCAAGTATTTATATTTACCAGAGCGCATTTAATATATTACATCATTTTATGTGCACCACGTTGAACAATTACATTGAATTATACACGTTTTACAGAACTTTGTAGTTGAAAGTGTCTGTTTTATTGGAAATTTCTGCTGTCCCAGTTGGCACTGCCGACGTTCACCCAATAATTACGAGCGAGGTACGTAACGTTTAATCATAGCGTTAGTATAATTGACATCAATGGCTTTGTTTGTGCTGTATGTGTTGACTTTTGCATAAGTTTATGTTTTGTATAATAAAATAATCTTTAATTGAAATTTGTCCACAACTATCTTCCTCCCCTCCGTCACGAAGAATAAAGTGATAAATATTTACATACTGATTCCGAATAACGCACAAATAAACAAGAGTTTAGTGTTCTATGTTTGTTTATAATCGCGGAGTGGACGCGTAGTGCACTTTTAACAGTTTAATCTTGAGTTTTGACGTCGAGTGTTGCCAGCTTCTGCATGGTATGCATTATACTCCACTCCGTACGGCTCACTGCAACCGAAGTATGCTTGTGGGTTATACTGTAGTATTGGCATTAGCACTGCATCCGGGTCCAGGCATACTGGATATCCAGCTTTGTAATCTCAAGGCAACGGTGCACCTTACAAATACTTTATTGTTACAAGAATGCAACTCCGTCACACTCCACTCCGTCACAGCGTCTTGTGACGGAGTGGAGTGTTGCCGTGACGGAGTGGAAAAGACGTGTGACGGAGTAGAGTGACGGAGTTGAGTCAACAGACATTTTATTAAGAACTCCTAGTATTCCATTCTAACAATTTGATAATCAAGGTGAATAGATAATAAAACCATTTGGATTATATTATATTACCCACAGGTCTACCGGTAAGCAATATCAACGTCCCAGAAATGACCTACTATTGTGTTTGGTGGGACATTAAGCAACTACTCGCTCAAACATTCAAGCATGCTGGCCTAAGCATTTGTGCTTAGTGTGAAGAGGCTTAACTGCACTTTTTCGTACTGTCACTCAATACATGTATACTGTGTCTGACTTTAGAATGAGTTTGCTGTCTTGGTGTAGGTCTCATAATGCCAAAATCAGCTGCTGAGAGACAGCGGGAACGACGTGCTCGAGTGAAAGCAGACAGCAGTTTAAATGAGCAAGTCAAACAGAGGGAGCGTGACCGGTGGCAACGGAGGGTTGCACAGCACAAAGTAAAGACAATTGCTGACATGTCTGCAAGAGAGCAAAGGTATCAGAGAAAGAAGTGGAGACAGAAATGGAATGAAAGACAGACTAAGAGAAAAATGACAACAAATGAAGCTGCTGAAGTTGAATCTGTAGGACCTCATTTTCCAGTAACCCCAAGCAGCAGCAGACAGAAGCTAAGAGGAAGACAACTTGTCAGACGAGATAGAGCAGCAGCATATCGCCATATTGCAGCACTAAAGCAGAGGCTCTACAGTGCACAGAAGACTATTTCCCGGCTGCGCAAGCGTGAATTAAGGAGCAGAATGCAGAGGAACAGAGAAGCTGATAGTAAGACACCTGATTCGTTGATGACGCCAAGGAAGCTGGTGGAAAAAACCATGTCATCTCCGAGAAAAAATCGGAAGGCACTGCTGTTGCACTATAGTGTGATGTCCGACTTTGGAACTCGTTTGAAAAGTATCAGCGGAAAACAAAGGAAAGTAGCAAGAAGTGTGCTGTGTGCAACACAGCTAGTGAAGAAACACCGATTACAGTCATTCATGAGGAAGAGTTTTGGTATCCCTCGAATGGAAAATCAGAACAGCAAGAACACCGAACAGAAAATGTCAAAGCGAAGTGTATTGTCCCAGATAAAAAAGGACATCGTTAGAGACTTTTTCGAACAGGACACAGTAAGCAGGGCAACGTCAGGAAAGAAAGAAACGGTAACTAGACAGAAGAAGAAAATGCAAAAGAGGTTCTTACTAGAACCCGTTAATAAGCTGCACAAAACATTCCAAACAGAGCATAACCAGGTTCATATCAGCCGTGCAGCATTTGCAAAGAACAAGCCATTCTGGGTGAAACGTCCAAGCATCCAAGACCGTGACACTTGTTTATGCACTGTACATGAGAATACTCGACTATTGCATGAAAAACTGAAAGCATTAAAGCTGACAACAGACAAAAGATTGTCAGATACAGTATGCAAGACCACGTGTGAAATGACAAGCAAGTCATGTATGTACAATGAATGCAATGTATGTGCCAACCAACAGCCAATCTTTGAAACCTCATACTCTGATAATCATGCCACAAGTTGGTGGAACTGGCAGCAGGTGACGCAAAATGCTGTTGATGGCAAACGTCGCCGGAGAACTGTCAAGATGCGAGTAAGTGGAAGTGTTGCAGAGTTGAAGAAATGTTTCATTGAGCAATTGCGGCTTTTGAAACCGCATATGTTCAGAATGATACATCAGATGTCAGCGATAAAATCAAAGAGATCACAATTAGCTGACCATGAAGTCTTACTGCATGTAGACTTCTCCGAAAACTTCACTACCAAGAATCTTTCAGAAGTTCAGTCTGCACATTTCGGTAGTTCATTAAGACAGATTACACTGCACACCGGCGTCATACAGCAGCACGTGCAAGCCATTGTCCTTTTGTACCATAAGTGACAACTGTGACCATGGAGCTGTAGCCGTTTGGAGTCATCTTCTTCCTGTTCTTCGTTTCATAAAGCAGCTTCACCCACATGTATCTGTTCTTCACATGGTAAGCGACGGCCCTACCACACAATACAGAAACCGGATGAACATGTACCTGTGCACTATAATTCCACACCTGCTTGGGTTCAAACTTTGGTGGAATTTTAGTGAGGCGGGCCATGGAAAGTCCGCTGCGGATGGCGTGGGTGGCACGGTTAAGCGTCTCTCTGATAGCCGTGTTCTTGCTGGAGACGAAATTCAGAATGCATCGCAGCTATACAACTGTCTCAGAGACATCACAGTTGTGAAGCTATTCCTGGTGAACCAGTTTATTGACATTTGTGACACGATCAAAATTCCACCCGTTCCAGGGACTATGAAAATCCATCAGTTCACAGCACATTTTGACGGAACTGTGATGTATCGTGACCTGACATGCTACTGTAATTCAGTTAATATGTGTGGCTGTTACAAAGCAAAAGTGGTGAACCTCAGTGCTGAGAACCCGTCTGCAATGACACTGCCAGAAGAATCAAGTGCAGAACAACTAACGGCCTGTACATTCAATGAACTGGAAATCCTTAACACTGAGTGCAGCATTGCTGGCAGTCTTATTGTGTATCAGCAAGATGTTGATGTAGACGGTACCGGTATACTGTCATCAGTTGCAGGACAAGTAGATGTTTCCGTGTCTGTTGAGGGAGAGCAAGGGCCTAAATACAGCGAGCAAGAGCCAGAAGCAGAGTCGAGTGCAGAAGAATTATCAACATGTGCACCCAAACAACTGTCAGCTCTTAACAGTAAACACACCAGCACTGCTGGCATTCTTGTTACGAATGACGACGCTGACAGTGATGTTGATTGTACACTTATAAGCGTACCGTCGTCAGTGGCAGAATTAGTTGATCTCGTCATGCGTCTTGAGACACAGCAAGAACCTGAATGCAGTGAGCAAGTTCTACAATCGGATCCAAGTGCAGAACTCTTAGCAACATGTACATTAAGCGAATGGGCAGACCTTTACCACGAATCCACCAACACTACAGACAGCTGTATTACAAATGATGGACAGCAAGAACCCAAATGCAGTGGCCATGACCCGAAAGCAGAAGGAGGTGCTTCCAGCACAGTTGCCACATCTAGTCACAAAGGTGCTACTTCTAGGCGCAGCCTTGTTAATCAGTTGAGACCATGCCCAAGAGCAGCCAGATGCAGCAAACGTCATGAAGCCGAAGTGACCAGTCGATTCACAGCACGGCGTGTACTGTTTGACATTCAGTCATCAGTAGCAAATGAACCGCCCACCACTAAACCAGAGACTGAGTCAACCAGCATGTTCAGTCGAGGTATTGATCTAGTATCAGTATTTAGTTATGCTAGTTTACTTTTGGAAACAAATTTCTTCTATTGCCATTTTTACATCTATATTTGTTCAACTTGCTCAGTAAAATGAGATGATGTTTTGATGTTTTTTTGTGTGGAATAACAAGTGGCGTGTCAGCTATGAAGTTCTATGGACGTCATGAAGCACAGAAGTCGATTTCACCTCAAAGCACAAGGAAAAGGCCATCAAGATGTGAGGCACCAGAGAATGTCGATCCAAAGTCCACCAGCAGCAGTGGAGGTATCAATCAGATATCAGTAGTTTGATTTTGAGTCACTTGGCTTATTTTGCACAGGATTTTGTGTTAGTGCAGGTCACAGTAAAATAAGATGATGTTTTGATGTTTTCTTTATGGAATAACAGGTGGCGTGTCTGCTATGAAGCTCTATGGACGCCATGATGCACAGAAGTCAATTTCATCTCAAAGCACAAGGAAAAGGCCATCAAGATGTGGGGCACCGGAGACTGTCGATCCAAAGTCCACCAGCAGCAGTGGAGGTATCAATCAGATATCAGTAGTTTTGATTTTGAGTCACTTGGCTTATTATGCACAGGATTTTGTGTTGCAGGTCACAGGCTGCACGTGCACGGTAGTGCAAGCCTGTTGTAAAGGCGACAACCAAAGTCAGTGGGAAGCCCTGAACTTTGAACCCCGGCCACGCCCACACCCCTGAACCGATTGTCGGCAAAATCGGCAAGCGTGATTACTTCACGGGCGTCAACCCCGACATGTCAAAGATATGACATTGCGCTTCAGCACAGTGACACGCTGGCAATGTGCTGAATACTTAATGTCGTATGTGCAAAAAGTGGCCAACGTCGTCTTTACACGGTTTTCTAAGCTGTTACGTTTTTTGCATTAATTGTAAATATAAGTGCTCAATTAAAAGGGAAGATACTTTGATGTTGCAGGCAGTGATGTAGATTTCCGCAGATCCGCAACTGGCATGAAGGGTTGTGCTGAGCCTACAGTGTCGAAATCGACTGAACATCAACGTGCCAGAAAAAGGCCGTCAAGATACAACGATTAGGCATATACTACTGAGTCTGAGTATGGATGCACTGTACCACGAGACGTTTAAGATACTTTAATTAGACCTGTTTATTAGCTACGTTGTTGTGACTGATTCCAACAGACTTTGGTCAAATCGTAAGCTGTATTCATATGCAAAGTGCTTAGCCTCGTACTGTTTGGCAGCGATGCTCAAAAATTTGTTTGGCTTTGTTTGGAGGCAAGTGTGAGTGACATACTGTGCACGCATCATTGAGCGAATACAGAGCGCTTTCTGTATCACCATGTTTCCCCAGTGATCTTATTGCAGACTTTTTACGGTGGTCTACTCTGATGAGTATACGTGTGTACAAATAAAGTTTGCAAAATTAACAATCTTGTGCACTTGTTTAAATTTCACTTTCAGGTCTCCACACCGTCACGGCTACACTCCACTCCGACACAGGCACTTGTCACACCGTGACGGAGTGGAGACAATAAAAAACAATAAAAGTTTATTCTATTGATAAATAACATATTTTGAGCTCTGCTGAATACACAGATTAAATGTTCATAATATTTCCTATCATGTGAAATATTAATTTTGGCTTTCAACGTCTATCATGACAAATGCAATTCAATGCAAAGATATGCTCAGTGTTCGTGAGAAAGGCCCATGTGTAATGCATGATTGTAAATATTGTTCTTCATCTTGCTGTCGAGTACGCGGATGATACCCGCTTCTGTTGAATAAAGAAGTGTACATAACTATAACCGCTATACGGCTTACTACCAAATGAACTAATATGCAGAACAACCTCCGTATCTAGCGTCATATAAGAGACTTTGTCAAATTGCGGTACAATTTATGTCCCAGCAATAACAAGTAATATAATGTACCAATTGTAATTATTTTTATTGGCAGAATGGTAAAATTACACAACAGAAGCAAAATGTCAGATATGAAGGGAAGCTTCTGCACTTAAACCGGCTATTTAAGCCGCTCATTATGCTCACTGTTATGTAAAATGCTTGTCCTTAGTTCAATATACGCAGTTTCTCTTTAACATTGAAGTGCGCATAGTCGATATTTTTAATATCCTTGAGTGCCATTTGTGCTCTCAAAATGTTTCTCTACACGATTAGCGCAAGTTCTGTGAGCATTAATAGCTCTGCATTTACCAAAAATGCGAACAATGTTGTGTCCCTAACTTTTTTGTCAACACCGTTACTACAGAAAAACGAGTTACTTATTTATTGTTAGGACACAACAGTCGTTGCATATTCATTCGCTAGATGT
>Ga0209339_1001443_pt1 | contig 10235 bp, 7 predicted proteins | sample OlaalgELextract3_FD_187376 | JGI IMG/M metagenome (GOLD analysis project Ga0209339, IMG submission 187376) | Olavius algarvensis symbiont microbial communities from Tuscany, Italy - Type A ELBA extract 3 (SPAdes) (version 2) | ecosystem: Host-associated > Annelida > Digestive system >...
CTGTTTAACCGCTTACACGTGACCCATAAAAATAATACTAAAGTTGAAATGATTTACAATCACATAACTCCAAAATACACACACACACACACAAACATGTGAAATATTTAAGAAAATTTAACAAAATAAAAAAAATTAAGAATTGTTATTAACGCTTTCCAAGTAAAAAAAAATTGCTAAGATCAACGCATACGACTTTCTATTGGTCGGCTATTGTAAGTATAGCTGTATGTTGTACTATTTTCGAGTTATCTGACGTTGAATAACTGTGACCTTGAAAAGGTCACTGAAGGTCATTTAAACTGGTACCATTTTAAAGCTTTGATGCGGTTTCTTATTCGCCTTCTACAGTAACTATGGCCGTATCTTTAACCGTTTATGAGATATTCATCGTCAAAGAATAACGTGACCTTGAAAATGGTTAGGGTTGTTCAAAGTCATTGAAAATGGCGCCGTTCGATAGACCACATACGACTTTCTGTTGGTCCGCCATTGTAAATAGCGCTATCTTGTACCGTTTTTGAGTTATTTGACGTTGAATAATATAGTGACCTTGAAATCTGGGTTAGAGATCACTCAAGATCATACAAACTGGTACCATTCGAAAGCTTGTGTGCGGTTTTCTATTCACTTTCCATAGTAAGTATGCCTCTATATCGCATCATTTTCGAGATATAGCGAGATATTGGTCGAAAATCGTGATTTTTTCATACCCCAAGTATTCGACGCCCCCGTTAGGGGGTCTCCGTCGGAATATTGCCGTCGCATTTGGTAGGGAAATACTAGAATGGTGGCGCTACCTGAAGGTTAAGACATTTTGAGGATATGTGTAACCGGCGTGTGACGGACAGACAGACAGACAGACAGACATCTTGCCACAGCATATTCGCGCTATGCATACAAGTCACGCGGTAAAAGTGTTTTTGAAACAGCTTAGTAAGGCGTGTTAACTGACACAACTGGATACAGAGTTCCACGTATCGACAACTCTATTAGGGAAACAAACATTTACGTGAATCACTGACCTTCGCGAACAAAAAATACCGAAAAAGTAATGAGCCGATTTCATTGAAACTTGGTGTTATGATTGGGCCTACCATTTGGAAGAAATAGTTAACTTTTTGGTGGTGACCCGGTACCGGATACAGATTCCGAATCACTTTCCATTTACTTCACCATTGCGGAATATGGAATTTTCGAAAATTTATTACCATTTCTCACGCAGTCACCAGACGATTTTTTATACGATAGACCTCTACTTGGCGAAATGACAGTGATCCGGCAGACGTTCGGGATCCTGATCCGGATTAATCCGGAAATCCGTATTCGAATCCCGGATCACTATTGGTTAAGATTTTGGCCTTGGCGAAGGTTTGCGCTCTCTGAGTGCACAGTCTAGTTAGGATTACGGCTATGATTAGCCGATCTACCGCTGTCACTGATTATATCGTAACGCAAGCTGTATCGACAATAGCTGAGCTTCTTGTCAGATGTCGCATCAGATAGTATAACATAAGTGATAAAAATTTGAAGAAAATGATGTTACTATTGTAAACTTTATACTGCATACAACAGTTGTTACTACAACCAAGGGACTAAAACGAGTATATAAGTGGCGCTGCATGAATGACAGACAGCAACAGTCGATCATCATTTTGTTGTCGCCCTAACAGTGGTAGTCTATTTAACCCTTTAGACTCAAAGGCAATTATAGTGCTACATCGAATTATACGAAGTTGGTACAGTGGCCGTTGATGGGTGGGCTGTTACATTTGGTACAGCGAGGAGGGGCCTGGGCGGGCTGCGGCCCTGCCCAGTTCCCTCCTCGCTGTACCAAATGTCGCCTAACTGCCCACCCATCAACGGCCAGTGTTGCAATCATCGTATTGCTTATATGATGGTCCGTTGGTCTGCGGTTTTAATGTTGCCATTAAACGGTTAAGCTACCGCGAAGCTGCGTAGCCTGCGATAATCTGGACAACAAACTTAGCTATCGCAAACAGGTCACGCTCAGTATCGTCTAAAAGACGGGAACGCAATACCTACAGTGAAATGTTGGATCTAGAAATGTTTACAAAAACTAATCAGCAGATTAGATAGCCGAACGTTACCTGCTGTCAACACTCAACATATCGGGCCTTTTAGACTTTAGTAATAATAAAAGAGCGCTTATTATAGACTTGGATTGATCGTACAATTTGATTGGAACGATAAAACGCATGTGTTAAAAATGTTTAAATGAAACGTCACGTAAAATCAAAAAAAATACAAGTTAAAGTTATAAAATGTCAAAAAGAGGTTAGAATAGCTGCACTACGAAAACAGTGAGGAAGAGAATTGCGTATGGTCACAAATTGGTGAGTGCGAACATGTTAACCGACCAATCGAGATCGGCATGTTTCCCCAGCTCGTCACAGTGCTGTTTCGTCATTATGCTGCTGCTGCTCTGCTGCTGCAGAAGCTGTTGACTGTCAACTACAGCCACTGCAGCAGAAACAGCAGCAGCAGCAGCAGCAAGCACAGCAGTGATGCGTGTAACACAATGGCTGACGCTGCTTATTGAGATGTTTACTGTGCACAACGTCGCCACAACGACTAGCAGCGTAGCATTAAACGACTCGTGGTTTTAGCTTTACAACGACTGTACAGGTTACATTCTGTGTTACTGGACTCAATCTGCACGGTTCATCGATTAACTCAATCTTGCAGCTAGGATATTCCATGAGGCGCAGAAAAAGTCGCTTGGCAATTGGCATAGGCTATTATAATTATCTTCCCCCGTTCGTTGTGGGAAATACACGTCCTTGCAATTATGTTATCCTTGTATGTTCCTTTCTCTGTGCTCCTTGCTCCGTTAGCTCCTGCCGACATACTGATTTTCGTTCCATATGCGAGTGAGCTTTCCACTATTCGGATATTGTGACTTGTGCATTTCAAGAACAGTATGGTACACCAACCGCAAAGATTCAGAGAAAAAAAGAAAGTCTTCAAAATACTTGTTAAGTGACAGTGAGATGATTACTTTTCAGAGTGTAATAAAGACGCGCCATCTGTGACGCTTCCAAAGACTATTGGGGTGTCTTGAAACATATAAATAAGTAACGCAAATGGCTACAGCAATTAGATTGACACTGCTACTAGCGGAAAACAACTGGTGTGTCCACATGTTGGCCCAAGGGCACCGCTTTAGAGATATTGGCAACCAAATTCTGTCCGTTGTCTTATGTCAATGTCATACAAGAACTTAGCTATCACCAACAGATCGCGCGTCAGCTGCACTAACGATACGCTGAGGGCATCTATAGGCATAAATATTACACCGTGACCTTGAAATCTAGGTTAAGTGTCACTCAAGGTCACTGGAAACGGAACCATTGAATAGATCATACACGACTTAGTAGTAGTCGAGTTATTTGATGTTGAATACTATTGTGACCTTGATATGTGGGTTAGAGGTCACTGAAGGTCATCGAAAGTGGTAACATTTGAAAGCTTGGGTACGGTTTCCTATTTGCCTTCCGTAGCCGTTTGTGAGATATTCAGTGTGAAAGAATAGCGTGACTATGAAAACCAGGTTAGGGGTCGTTCAAGGTCATTGAAAATGGCACTGTTTGATAGACCGTATGCGACTTTCTATTGGTCGGCCATTGTAAACATAGCTCTATCTTGTACCACTTTCGAGTTTTTTGACGTTGAATAATATCGTGACCTTGAAATCGGGGTTAGAGGTCACTCAATGTCATCGAAAGTGGTACCATTCGAAAGCTTGGGTGCGGTTTCCTATTCGCTTTCCATAGTAACTATGGCCGTATCTGTAGCCGTTTGTGAGATATTTAGCGTCAAAGAGTGGTGTGACTTTGAAAACAGGGTTAGGGTTCGTTCAAGGTCATTGGAAATGGCACCATTTGATAGATCGCAATCGCACACGAGCTCCCTCCTATTCGCCTTCCATAGTAACTAGGGCGATATCTTGCATCGTTTGCGAGATATAGCGACTTATTGGTAGAAAATCGCGAACTTTTTATACCCCACCTGTATTTAGCGTTCCCGCAGGGGGTAACCCCGTGGGAATTTCGTAAAAAGGTTTGATGCTGATGAAAACAGAATGATTGGGCTACCGCATGGTGAAAAAACTATGACGATATGTTAAGCCGTTTTCATCTGATGCCGGAACGTTACGGACGGACGGACGGACAGACGGACAGACAGACAGACAGACAGACGGACATATTTCAATATTTGCTATATCAATATCGCGCGTCAGTATGCTGACGCGCAATAAAAACACTATCGAAACTGGTACCAATCGACGGTGCCTATGGGATTTACTATTGGTCTTGCGTTGTAATTATGTCTCTATCGTGTACCGTTTCTGAGATGTTCAACCCAGAATAATGGCATACCCATGAAATCTGGGCTGGGGCCATTCAAGGTTATTTAAAATGACACCACTTAATAGATGATAATACTTTCTATTAGTCTACAATTGTAAGTATAGCTCTATCATGTATCATTTTCGAGTTACTTGACGTTAAAATATCGTGATCCTGAAATCTATAGGGTTACCCGTTACTCTAGGTCATTGCAATGGCACCATGCGATAAATCGTATACGAGCTCCTACTCGTCTTCAGTGTAAGTACGGCCATATCTTGTATCGTTTCCGAGATAAAGTGAGATATTGGTCCTAAATCTCGATTTTTATCGTGCGTCAGCATACTGACGCGCGATATTGATATAGCAAATCTGTCTGTCTGTCCGTCCGTTGGTCCGTCCGTCCGTCCGTAACGTTCCGGTATCAGATGAAACCGGCTTAACATATCGTCACAGTCTTTTCGCCATACGGTAGCCCAATCATTCTAGTTTTACCAGCATCAAACATTTTGACAAAATTCCGACGGGGTCACCTCATGCGGGGGCGCTAAATACAGGTGGGGTATAAAAATTTCGCGATTTTCTACCAATAAGTCGCTATATCTCGCAAACGATACAAGATAGCGCCATAGTTACTATGGAAGGCTAATGGGAACTCGTATGCGATCTATCAAATGGTGCCATTTCCAATGACCTTGAACGAACCGTAACAAACCGTAACCCTGTTTTCAAGGTCACACCAGTCTTTGACGCTAAATATCTCACAAACGGCTACAGAAACGGTGATAGTTACTATAGAAGGCGAATAGGAAACCGCACACAAGCTTTCGAATGGTACCAATTTTAATGACATTGAGTGACCTCTAACCCCGATTTCAAGGTCACGATATTATTCAACGTCAAATAACTTGAAAATGGTACAAGAGAGAGCTATATTTACAATGGCGGATCAATAGAAGGTCGCATATGATCTATCGAACGGCGCCATTTTCAATGACCTTGAACGACCCCTAACCTGGTTTTCAAGGTCACGCCATTCTTTGACACTGAATTTCTCACAAATGGCTACGGATACAGCCATAGTTAGTACAGAAGGCGAATAGGAAACCGCACTCAAGCTTTCGAATGGCATCAATTTCAATGACCTGGAGTGACCTCTTACCCACATTTCAAGGTCACGATAATAGTCAACGTCAAGTAACTCGTCTAATAGTAAGTCGTGTATGATCTGTCCAATGGTTCCGTTTCCAGTGACCTTGAGTGACCCTTAACGTAAATTTCAAGGTCACGGAGATGCCCTCGACGAATTGTGCGCGCAGCTGACGCGCGATCTGTTTGCGATAGCTAAGTTCTTGTAACATACCTCCTGAGAAAGGCGAAAACAAGAAACCGCGCTTTTAGAGATGAAAGGTTAGGCTGCGATGATGAAAGCCATTATAGAAACAGCGGTTCGTGTTGTGCTAATAATAAACCGAGATAATGTGTTCGAATGTTGATTGATGCTGCTGGTGATGTTTCACAGCGCCAGATAAGCTAGTCAATCAACCAACTGCAATGTGTGCTCGGTGAGCAAGCCGACTCATATAAGCGTGCGTCTCATATTCCGCTAATTAGCGCAGATCACACAGCGAGCGTGAGTTCCCGCCGCAAAACGGTTTTTGCAGGTAGCCGCAGATGACATCACACGGATGACGGTGGTCATCGAGTTTCATGGTAGATTAGCTGTGTTAACCCTTTAATTAATGGGAACATTAAAACCGCACAGCAACGGACCATTGTAAAGCAATACGGTGATCGGTACGCTAACCGTTGATGGGTGGACTGTTACATTTGGTACAGCGTGGAACGGCCAGATGTAACAGCCCACCCCGCAACGCTCGGTGTACCAACTCCATAATCATTCGACGGGGCACTACAATTGCCTTTGCACTATAAAGAGTTAAGGTCATCTTGCTGCATGTGTCGTGCGTGATGAGTGAAGAGTCAGCCGAATCACGTGTCCGTTGTCTGCCCGGCTTATAGTGCAGGTGTGATGAGCTATAGACGTCAGACGTCGTCTTGTCTCATAATAACTGCGAGTTTCCGGCATTATAAGAGAAACAGACGTTGAAGCGCCATCGGATTATAATAACTATGTAACGTAGGCCTACTCTGAACTGCGCATTTTGACAAGAATGCATGCGTTCATTCATTCATCTGCGGCTAAGAACACTGTCATAACGCAGTGGTATTTAAATTAAACAATATGCAACTCACTCAGAGAACGAATTATAGAACACGACATTTTGGATATCCCGTCAAGAACCCCCAATAAGGCAAGAAACAGTATCATGAATTCGCGAAAAGCCTATAGCATTTTAGGTGATTTTTTATTAATCTACTGTATTAGGATTGACAAGTAAGTTACGGTCGAATATGTTATAGGGCCGGTTGATCGCCAGTGACATCATGTCGAAACAGCAGGTGCGCGTGTTTCTGTGGGCGGTACCGCGCAGCATCTCGACAGCGTTTTTCCGAGCGATGATGAACAAGACCAACTGCAAGGTCAGTCTGTCCACACTCCATATAACTCATATTGATCCATTAAGCACATCGAGGTTGGCAGAGATATATGGCGCAATAATAACTGGAGGTCGCTGTCACTCGTAAATAATAAATAGTGGTCATTAAACGAGTGTTATAAAATGTTTTAATAGAGGAGTCCATGGGTGGTCGTAACAGTCGTTATCATAATCAGGACCGTATAGTTATCATCGCCATCATCATTGTTGTTATCATTGTGAGATCATTTTACGAGTGACATCGACCTCCAGTGCAGTCCGTTTCATATTGCATTCATTACTGTAACAAACAGTTGGTGAATTGGTGTTTTGTCTGTTGCATGGCATATGACTACACTGTCGCTTACCTCGCCGTGGCAATAGCCAGAGAGATACTGTTGTCGCTCGTCCGCGTTTGTTTCTCTGTTAGTCAGATTATAGAAACCGGTGCCAATAGACAGAGCCTATGGGATTTACTATTGGCCTTACACTGTAAGTATGAGATGGTAGCAACTCACAAATCAAGTCTATTGATTCAGAAAGTTAACTTGGGAGATCACTGGAAGGAAAAATTTAATAATTAATAAGGATAATAATGGATGCACAAACAATTATTTTCGTCAAACAGTCGATGTAAATTCTCAAAATAATACTACCTACACTATACTCTGTTTGCTTACTTACTTACTTACTTACTTACTTACTTACTATACTAAACTATCTCCCAGTGTAACTGATTATATATTTTATTACATACCGCCTTCATTTTATCTCATGTCTGCCGTATTCCTAGCTTTGATGTGTTACTGTTTTCCCATGTGCATTTGTCATGTAAAAATACGACATTATTGTATTATATGATATAATGTTTTCAACGTTCTTCGGTACCATGGCTCAGCAGTGTCCGTCCTATCTCTTAACTGCGTTATATATTACTGGAGAACATTACAATATTCCAAAACGTCACTGGGTCCGTCGCACTTGGCGTCGTCGGAAAATTTCCTAAGCTAGTTAAAAGCATAGGGCCTACCGTTTTTCTGTGAACCCAGTTTCCGCATGGCTTACCAAAATGCCTGTACTACTTACGTGGATTTTGCGACAGGTGCTGCTTGAACCGTATTCTCGAGCGTACTACTTCGGCAGCGAGCGAGTCAGCAAGAGATACAACAGCGAGCCGGAACAAGACAGCTGTGATTACAAAGACATCAAGGCGTTGTGTGAACAGCCGTTTAGCGGTTATTATCTGCTTTTATTAACCGGAATCTCCTGCGGTCCAAGTCGCATGTCGCCAATTGACAGTAATGTACGTGCATTGGGAATTACGCGTCTTCACGATAATAAGGTACATTAAAACTCGGCTCCATTGCATGGTGCTGCCACATGGCGAATTTAATGGCACGATTCCAGCACCATTGGCGATACATTGTGAAAATTTCAGAACGACAGCTGTAATCGTTTCCCGTAGTTTCGCTAAGTTACAAAGTTGGAAGATGGCAACAGACACAGATGACCAAAACAATACCTTGCCGCTGTCGCCGGAGCAAGGTAATACAGGTCACAGCCAGGTAATAATTTCCTAACAGCAGCAGCAGCAGCAACAACAACAACGGCAGTACACTATGTCTAAAAAACCGGACCCCTACGATTAATATGACATTAGTTCACATGCCCACAATCTTTTTTGCCACTCGTTTATTGCTCTCTCGATAATACATTGTTCGAAGTCTGCTCAGAAATCCGCTGTATATAGGGGCAAGTTTAGTTACGTAAGGAGCGCTCTTGTGGGAACCCTCTCGACCGCTCTCGTCATCTCCAAGAGCGCTCTCGGTCGTTCTCTAACTCTTGAGTCTTGACCCAAGAGCGCTCTCATAAAAAAATTAAATAGCTACTTTAAACGAACATACGTCTATTTCGGCAGCTATTTTGAGTGATATTTCTGATTACAGTGACACGAATATTATTTATATACTGTCAGCAAACAAATGTCAACAACAAATAAGAAAGAATGACAGAAAGAACAGTTTAAAACAAACAAAACACGAAACGAAATCACAGCTTGTTTAAAAACGAACATACGAGTCACATGACTAAAGCTGTTGTGATCGGAGTTTTTTTATGATTCCAAAAAAATGAGAGCGCTGTCGCGGGAACAAATCGTTTAGTTAAGGATCGTTCCCGAAAGTCAGGATCGATTCAAGAGCGCTCCTTTACTAAACTCGCCCCAGGTGTGTCATGTTGCTACTGTTGCTATGGAAACCACATAACTGGTGCTAAGCCGATTCAAAAACTTTTTACCGTAGTCAATTGAGAACTGAATAAGGTATATTGCAACATATTGCAGGTGAGGTGGAAATCTTCGTGGCATATACAGGGTGGCTCAAATTAAAATACCCCACCGGACAAAATGCAATTTCTCGACAACCGTGTGAGATTTTTATACCCAAATTTCTTGGTTTATATGGGAGAGATCCTGGTACAATTTTGAAATTAAAAAAAAATTATTTTAGTTTTCTCCAAAGTTATGGCTATATAAATATTCTATGCCACATTTTCAATTCTGCACGGAATAATCAACAGCAACTTGTGATTTTTCATTCACGTCATGGTTTCTGCGGGCATTTGTTTCGGTGGGAAGGGAAGATTGCATTTAATTCCCAACAAGACCAAAGTGAATCTTGAAACCCTGTTGCCGGAACTTGTTCAAGATTGGCTTCATTTTGCAACAGGACACCGCGCCTGCACACACGGCAAAGCTGGCTCAAGACTGTATTGCTACCAACTGCAGTGAATTCATTGGTAAAGATTAATAGCCTCCAAACACGCCTGACTTCAACCCTCTGGACTACCATTTCTGGGGAGCTACGCTTGAACGCTACAAGTCATTTCAACCCAGCCAGAGAACATCGATGAGCTCAAGAAAGTTCTGCAGTTGATATGGGACCAGCTGCCACAAGACTCGATCAACAAAGCCATATTGAGCTTCCCAAAAAGACTTCGGGCTTGTGTGAAAGCTGGTTGTGAACACTTCGAACATACGCTAAAATGAACTACTTGTCAGATTTTGGTATTTGTATTAAGAAACTGTCAGTGTTTCTTGACAGTAAAAATTACAAGTTGCTGTTGATTATTCCATGCAGAATTGAAAATATGGCATTGAATATTTATACAGCCATAACTTTGGAGAAAACTAAAATATTTTTTTCAAAATTTCAGAATTGTAGCAGGATCTCTCTCATATAAACCAAGAAATTTGGGTATAAAAATATCACACGGTTGTCGAGAAATTGCATTTTGTCTGGTGGGGTATTTTAATTTGAGCCAC
>Ga0209339_1001444_pt1 | contig 10234 bp, 8 predicted proteins | sample OlaalgELextract3_FD_187376 | JGI IMG/M metagenome (GOLD analysis project Ga0209339, IMG submission 187376) | Olavius algarvensis symbiont microbial communities from Tuscany, Italy - Type A ELBA extract 3 (SPAdes) (version 2) | ecosystem: Host-associated > Annelida > Digestive system >...
TATTTTTTAGCATCAACTTTGAAGCTTTATAACTTTTTAACGGTTCCAGATAGAGGCTACTATCTGTCAGACAAATGTTGCCCATGAAAAAGCTTTCTCAAAATGTACAGTACTGGGTGGTAACTAGCTTCCCCTAAAAGGCCAAATGTTTAATTTTTAAAATATTTTTCGAGCACTGTTAACTTCAAAGCTAAATAAGTTCTAAATGGTTCAAGATACAGGCATACTATATGCGAGGCAAATTTTGCTCATGAAAAGTTTTCTTAAAATGTATGATAAATGGCAGTAGACAGGGGTGGATCCAGGAATTTGCGTTAGGGGGGCCCTCTCCCTCTCCTTCCCTTCTCGCCTTCCCTCCTGTCCTCTCCCCTTCCCTCCCTTCCCCTCCCCTTAGAAGTAGGCCCCCTGTTTTGCGGCTAGGGGGTCTGGGGGAGCGCTCAAGCTCCCCCAGCGGGTCCGGGCGGAGCCAAACGGTTATTGGTGAATTGTAGGCTAAAAATCGCACCTGTAGTAGCAATGGTTACAAAAGATACCAGTACATGATCGATCGCAAAAAAACGCAATACGTTATATTGTACGTCAATCACAACATACCATCTATTGTGCAGTGGTACCCAAAAGTTTCAGTGCTGTTATGGCTAGAAAGACGACGTTCGGCGCAGAATGAAAGACACACCAAAAGCAATACACCAGTGGTGCTTCAGGGGGATTTTTCCAGGTTGTAGAAGCGGTTCAACAACAAAGATATTTTAAATTCGTCATCTCAGCTTCCCACTGTCAACAGCTAGGCCTATACAGCAAGTGTTATACAGTTTGTGATTTTACATTACATTGAAGTCATTTAAAAAGTGTCATGAAATAAAAACTGCTAAACCGTTGCTCTCGGTTTTGCAGACCGGTAAGCCTAACTGGCGCGGCGTGCAACTATTCAGACGGACGAACCGAAAGATGACTAACGTGCTAAATAATTGCAATTACTCGCTTTTTCACTTTGCAACCTTTGTCGCTCAATTTCACCAGTCATTCGATTGCCATTAGAAGATAACTGCAACAGAACATTTTTGATCTTTTCCATCTTTTCCTTTCTTAATTTAAACATTTTACTCACAAAAATTGAAGATGTTTTTTTTAAAAAAAAGCCATAAAAAGCTATATTTTGACGGATTTTATTTTTTTTATAAAACTTTAAAAAACTAAAAACTAGGTACCAGTATTTTTAAAATCGCGTTTTCCAGCCTTGTATTCTACAGACTTTTGCCATGGCAAAGTTGGGACGTGGGCTTCTAGAGGGGCCATGGCCTCCCCTCTGTATGTGCCACTGGCAGTAGCCCTGAATGGGTCCCAAATGACAAATATATTGCATTATGGGGACTACTTTTTCGTGCATTTTCCCACCCTCCATATTCTCCCACTTCCCTCCCCTCTCTCTTCCCTTACCCCTACCTCTCCCATTTCACCCACCCCTGCCCTTTCCCAAGGATGTGAACAAGAAACTTAGCTATTGCAGACAGAATGTGCTCAGCATCGTAAAAACACATGAAAGTAATACTGTCAGTGAATTAACATACAAATGTTGACGTTGAAACGGGGTTGGGGTGTTGCACATAGTTTTACCTCCCCCCCCCCCAGTATGGCAGTATGCAACTTGCTGATGCATTTGTTAGTTTATGTTTTGATTTAGTTTTATAATCACATGACTGCCAAGTTACGCAACAATCAGAGAAAAACTGTAGGAAGAGTAACGATTTAAAAAAGATGGACAGCATCCACACAGACAGGCACATCAGTCACCAGTACAGTAAGCTCCGCTGGCTGCAAAACTGGGTATGATGTCGCACCGACTGTAAAATAGCAGAAATTAAGTATATACATAAAATGAGTACATAGATGCAGGCTACAAGTTCTGCAAGTCACATTTTACGCCACACATGTATACACACTCAGGCACCAACGAGTTAGAAACATTTTCTGCGGCAGATTAAACACGTTGACCATACTGAGTGACACAGTGATGACAGCGGAGCTATACAGCAGCAGAGTGGCTGCTAAACTTCTGTCAGTATGACAAACCACAGTCTGCAACAGCACGCAAACATCAACTGATATCGCTGGCAGTAGTATATGCAATGATTGCTTACAGCAATTATAACACAAGCTTATGAAAGGTGTCACAGCACAATATGACTAGGATACGAGTCCAACATGACTCAGTGTAGACTTGTTCTTGTAGAGCAGTCACAGCTCAGCTCACATCATAGTCGTACTTGTTCTAGTCATCACGCTAACTGACATGCAACTTTCCTAGCTGTTCTCTTAGCACAGGTGGCACACTAGCGCCAGCACTGTGTTAATGGCGACAGCTCAACTCAATGGGAAACAGCAAATTTTGAACCCCTACAGAATTGGAACACCTGTGACAGCATAGTCTGTGCTATGCATAGCATCACGCAGTAAAAACATTAACAGTGGAAAGCAAGTCAATGTGGAAGTACACAAAACTTAGACGATGAACGATCAAGTTTGTTTAGAGACGTAGTACAACAGCAATACACAGCACGGCCGAGAACTGTGTACATCTGCAACACTCGTCACGTTATACTAGACCTCACTGCCAACTGCTGGCTTTCGGAAAATTTTCTGAAGGTGACATAAATATCTGAAATATCTTGTTTAAAATGAAACATGCAACAAGTGACAGCATATGTAATTATCAGAAGAAATTAGATCATATTGGAAAATATCGTACTGGAAACTGCAGCATGCAGGTGGTCAGGACTTGGCAGGCAGCATTTCATCTGTAACATCAGACTCTTTCACTGGTGACGACGTCGACTGAGGTTTCAGTGTTGATTCACGAGGTGATAATGTGAGTCCATTTGTCTGGTTAGTGGTACACTGTTTACTAAGATCATTAGCAGCTACTAATGCAGGCTTGTTGACACGAACTTGACTCTGAACAGATTCTATGCTCTCTGGACAAATCAAAATTCTCATTTACAACATTTGCTAGAATACAATTTCAAATACTACATGCTATTTTAAAAATAGGCCCAATAAGCCTGCAGTTCATCCAGTGATTGGATTTCTTTCCTATCACTGGATGAACTACAGGCTTACCGGGCCTATTTTTTAAACAAAGCTTGATTACTGTAACTCACTGTTGGTTGGCCTTCTTGCAAAGCTCTTGAACTGAGTCCAGGCCATCAATAGGCCTGTAGCTCATCCAGTGATTGGAAAGAAATCCAGATCCAGAGGCAAATCATTAAATTCTTCAACTGTGCCTGTTTGATTAAGGATACGTATCCATTGTACGGTAAAAATTAAAGAAATCTGTATCAATGGTAAGAATTCTGTGCATTCGACGTAGCTATTACGTAAATCTGACAACCGCAATGTCTAGCTGATAGCTGAATGTGAATTAAATCACATCTGATAAAAAACATGCTCAGCCCCACCGCACCCGCCCTCGGATGCAGGACTACTGTTTGACTCGCGCGAAAATTTTTTGAATTTTTTTTGTCTGTCTGTCTATGCATGCACATAATATAAATTTACCTGTGTGTGTGTGTGCGTCACACTTTCTGTCAACTCGCCTACAGGTCAGACCCCTCAACAGATTTTTACAGCTGATAGCTTAAAAGATGCGGATTTATGCAAGGATGTGCCTTTTGGGGTCTCAATAATGAATAATCACATTTAGGGGTCCAAAGTCCCCCAAAACTCCCATTTTGGGGGCCTGAATATGCACTTCAAGCAATATATGTGAAAAATTCAAATAGCTATATCTTCAGATCTGTGTATCACATTGACATGAAATTTGACAGGCAGCTGCAGCCAGCAACAGAGACTTCGTGGGTGGTCTCGTATGGTGGTAAAACAATTCCAAGATGGCGGACGGCCGCCATTTTGAAAATCGATATATCACCATATCTCAGTGAAAAATCGAATGATTTTCATGAAATTCTGTACACAGCAGCAGATTTTGAACTGGATGAACGTCACATGATCAAAAATAAAAAAGTCGCATTGGTCAGACTCCAAGTTTGACAGAAGGTATTTCTTGTTGTTGAGGTATTCGGTGCAATTACGAAAAGAGGATATCTGCATGATGTTGAGTGCAACCATGTAAGGCATGGCATAAACTACCTCTGAGTAACCCACTCCGTGCAACACTGTTCGATTTGATTTTGATCCCAGTCTCTTGGTAACTTTATGCCAAACTCTGGACTTCGATTAATCAACTGCAACTTGCCATGAGTAGAAATATAAAACATCAACACGATTGTACCAAAAGGTCGGCACTATATGTTAATAAAAACCAGCAGCAGTACAAAACAACAGATGATGAATGCCACACTTTTCCATCAACCATTAAACTAGAAAAACTATTCAACCCAACGGGGTGGAGAGTAATGATTCCACCAGGCTCCAAATCTAACATTGGCGTCATGTGACCTTGTCCTCTGACCTATGCATACCAGTTATTGTGACACAATGGGCACTTACTGTAATATATGCCTGCTGCATCTGGTTAAAATTTGTCAAGTCAGTTCTTGAGATATCTCGTTTAGTAAAAGATTTTAGTGACCTATTTAGGCCTCGTGTGACCTTGACCTTTTACCTCGTGATCCCCAAAGTTGACCGTTGCATGCCCTCACCCTGTGTACCTCTTGTGCCAATTTAAATCAAAATTGTTTCATTCATTTTTAAAATATCGCAGTGGACAAACAAATGGACAGACAGGGAGAAAACATTACGCCTCATGTCATCTAGTCCGGCGGACACACATAAAGACATATGCAGAAATGTGTAGCTGTGGACATACCAGAACTACTTTGTACAGTGTCGGCTCCATTAGCAATCAGCAGACTGTCAAGGCTCACTGCATCGTTGACAAAATTGTATGTAGCTGGAGGCATGTGGCTGGTCAGCGGAACAATACCAGGAGACATGTAAGACGGTGTGTATGGCTTGCCTGCAGCAGCATACTGACTCATCCATGCTGCTGTGGCTGGCGGCGGCACTGTTGGTGGGCCAAGTGTATCATAAACTACAGACTCAGGCTGCGAATCAATGTCAGACACCGAGTCCAAAGCATCCAGTGTCAACGAACCGAAATCTACCACAGAAAAAAGCAGAAGACTTGGTCAGACTTCTGTTATACACGAGACCACTCACAAAACTGACTACAGTGTTGGCCAACATGATAATTTAATAACGTCACACTAGACAAGTAGTGTCAGGTGCATCAGACCGAGCCTGTCTCCCCTGTGCAGGGTCACAGTAGTAAGTAAGTAAGTAAACTGTTGATTTGTATAGCACATCGTCGCAAACACACCTCTAATGCGCTACCACTTCCAGTAAGTCAGTGCTAATATCTACTATCCATTTCCTTCAGCCAGGCATTCAGTCAACACTGCAAAACGACGGATACGGGTTGGTGTATCACAGGATATGCCTGTTTACTCTCCCAACTTTTGCCGGGTATTCATTCCAGCCTGCCCACAGAGGGCAGGCTCAGGCTGAGTACGCCTGGGGGTCTGGTTCTGCACCGAGGTGGTTCACCCGTCCAAAGACGGTCACCCACCCACGCACTAACTGAACCTAGTGTAGCATAACTACGTTGATCAAGTCCAACGTGTTACCGCTACACTAAACTGGCGAGCAATCAGTAATAATAACTGACAAATGGCTGATGGCATCATCTGTCTGGGAAGTTTCACGACAACTGCCGTACCAATTTTCCTGTTGTTGCTAAGTTACAAAAAGTTGAGAAACATTGTTACAGAGAAACATCGCTAGAAACAGAGACAACTAACAGACAGAACCTCGTCAGCTGTCACAGGTATGTGTAATAACAGCCGCTACTGTTGTGGCAAAATGTAAGCATGCTCAAAGTGGTCAACAAACAAGGCCAGGTAAACAGGCTGACATGCACACAGCTTCTAACCTGTGCATATTTCGGCAATGGTGTAGTAGCATTGTTCAGAGAATGACGTTTTGTTAACTGTGTGGCGTATGTAGCCGTTCCTCAGCAGTTCAGAGGCGTAACGACGAGCATCTCGTCGCTCAACGAAGCCTTCAACATGTGCTTGAAGCCAATTTACCAGATCAGATCCTGCCAGCCACAGCAACAGACATTGCTATTTCTTCCAGCCCACAAATATAAATACTACTGTCACATAAAGCGGCAAAAAATACTGCAGCACAAGCAGTCTGGCTCATGTTCTTAAACATGCTAAATTTGTTATTGTATTACAAACGAAAAACATATTTCCTTTATACTCATCGCCAAGGCCATTGGTTAATCACTGGGCCGCTCTCGATCACATCTCTCACTATCAGCAGCCACACAGCTGAGAGCGAGAATAAGCCCAGCCAAACTCAAACAACCAAGAAGAAATAAACAAAGAATACAAAATACTAACCGTAACAGACTACAGAGTTGCCCTAGTTAAGAAGACACAAAAACCATAATGAAACCAAAATCTAAATCAATAGTCATCCGTAAGACCTGTTCATATTTGTGTAAACATCACTGTGCACAACTGTGGTATACAGTACAGTGCAGAACAGTTCAACAATCTTCCAGGCAACCACTGGTCAGATATTGTCTACAGGACGAGATGGGTGTAAAATAGTTCAGAACTGAAGAAACGTTTTATGCCAATGTCACTCTGTACACTGTTGTTATCGGCAAAGCAAGTAAGCTGCTGTTGTATGCACCCACCAAAAAAATCAACATTAAGTTAACTTAACTTAATGGCAAACATGACATATTTACACAACATAACATAACTCACACACATAAAACATTATGGATCATACTTGACACATAAAGAAACGTTTTATGCCGATATTGTTATCGGCAAAGCATATGAGCTGTGCTGTTGTATTATGCACCCACCAAAAAAATCTACATTATGTTAAGTTTAACGGACATTATTGATTTCTGGTGCTTGATACATAACATCAACAGAGCAATAACAAGAAGCAGTGTGTTGTCTACAACCGAAAGTCTGCCGTCTACAATAACATTTTTATATAGATAGTCAACTTGCCAATAAAAGCATTTGGTATCGTAATCTTCAACCACATTCGGTCACGAATTTCGAGGCCCGAATCTGGTGCTGACATGGCACGCATTATTTCCATGACATCAGAGTTTACAGTCAATCTACATGACGAAGTTTCCAAATCTGCATCAAACACATGCAGGTCACACCACATCATACACAGATGACAAGCATTTTATTTCAGAGCATTATTTCCTAATCGACATTCATACATTACAAACGTTACTGGCTAAAACTACATCGATGTAGCACAAAGTTGAAATTTAATTGTTTTGACCTGGTTACGTTGACCTATGACCTGCAAAATGAACGTAGAAGATGGGTCACCAAGTATTACTACTGCTACTGCTACTAAAAATGTGAAGATTATAGTGCTGCCATCACACAGCTGCGGGGGCACTTTACAAAGTTTTCGCGTTTCAGGGCCCACCGTCTGGAACTCACTCCCACAAAACCTACGAAGCAGTGACATTTCCAGGGAACAGTTCAAGCGTGGACTTAAGACATGGTTGTTTGAGCGTGCTTATGTGTAGGTGGCACATCTGAGAATATTTTATTGAAGACGTGCTATATAAATTCACTTTTTGATTGATTGATTTGATCTAAAACTGTTGCACAGCTCAACGCAGACGTCTGCTGACGGTCTGAGTGGACAGCAGCAAGTCAGCCGTATGACAGAAGAAAAAGGTGACACTTGGTCTCACTTGGAATGTCAGAAATGAGGAGCAGGCCCGAGTCTGGTCGCAGACTGTTCCATGCCCGTAACTACCTACCAAGTTTGGTCAAAATATCTTCAGCCATTTTGTCTGGAAAATGTGAACTAACAGACGGCACGGAATACTCTATCCCATGCTCGACTACCATCGGTGTGCATAACCATCTATTACACATGCATAATCTTACATCACACACAGTGTCAGTGTAACACTTACTCTTAGACGAATTAAACGTAGCTGCAGACAAGGCCGATGGATAGCTTGTATGTGTGTCAACTACAAGACAAACAGTTCCTCAGATCAACACATCTGTGATAAAAGATTCTACACAGCAGGAACACTGCTGCATTACAACTCGTTCCCATTTCATCATTTTGTGCCGTCTATGCCAACCTACCATGTATACTTGCATTAAGTCAAAAATTTTGGTCAATTTTCACCTCAAAGTCAGGGGGGTTGACTTATGTGCGGGTCGGTCAATTTGCATACGAGGAGGGAGATCGCTGAGTGACAGACAAATGACTGTTTGGCAATGTTGCACTGTAGAAACTGACATTCACTCACTTACTTACTTATCACAATTTTGATGTTTTTCCGCTGTGATATCCTGGAGGGTATAACTAAACAAAAGCAAGGCCCAGTCAGCATCATCTTCTGACAGTGCCGTAACATACAGGTAAGGTGCTTACTTCTGACAGTGCCGTAACATACAGGTAAGGTGCTTACTTCTGACAGTGCTGTAACATACAGGTAAGGTGCTTACTTCTGACAGTGCCGTAACATACAGGTAAGGTGCTTACTTCTGACAGTGCTGTAACATACAGGTAAGGTGCTTACTTCTGACAGTGCTGTAACATACAGGTAAGGTGCTTATCTCTATTTCCTGTCATTAGCCAGCAGCAAGTTTAAATCAACTTTTATGTACAGAAAAACACACCTCGTCCACAAACTACTGTTACCTTTCCAGTTTTCACACTGGAACCCAATTATATTACCTGGCAACAGCAATCATTGGCATTACATGATTCAATGAATTTAAAATATGAAACATAAGAACTAGTGACTCCACAGTCATCAGAGTCAGTGGTTGAGTTGGTACAGAGTGCACCGAGACTGAGAAAGTCCACTGACCACGTAACCAGCAGCTTGGTCTACATGAACCATGACATGACTGTTGCTGAGCGGAAGCTGGCCTACGAGCGCAGAGTCAAGCGTCACCAGCAGTCACAGTCCAGTCTTGTCTGTTGATGCCACACCATTCCAGCCTTCGACAGCAGGTGCTACTCATCACTCGACGTCATCTGTTGAAGACGGTGTTTTTTAGTCGAGTAGGTTGATGAAGCCAGGTTTTAGATTGTTCTGTCCTGGTATATTAATAAATTTGTCAGTGGTTGGTTGCGTGGCACAGTGGTAGAACGTCGGTCTCTGACAGGCGAACTGTGCTCGATCTGCGGCTGACGGGTGACCACTTATGTGGGTAACCGTCCGCTGTAGGTCAGCCAACCAGGCCGACTCAGCCTTTCATCCTTTCAGGGTAGATATATGAGTAGTAGGCTGCAATTAGATGTCTGCAACCTCAGTCTAGGGATGCGCCATCCGAATGCTTACAAGGTAGAGGCAGGTACGATGTAATTTGCAGGTAACACTGTGTGATCCGTACCTGAGCGCCTTGAGTGTGAGGTACTACAATAAAGGCGCTATATAAATCCACTTCCTTTTTTACCTTTTAGTCACGAGACTGAGCATTTGCCGTCACCGGACCACGTGTCTGGAACAGCCTTCCTCCTGCCATCCATGATCCGTCACTGTCGCCGTCAATCTTCGGAAAGCTGCTGAAAACTTGTTTGTTTAAGGGTCGCGGCGCTGGTGACTTATGAACTGGCGCCTTGGAAATGTACTGACTAACTAACTAATAAAAACTCCCATAATTTATCTGTTAAATCCTACAAGTCTGGCTAAATCGCATGCTGCTTTACTTGGTACTGATTTGTGTGTTAACGATATTGATGCGCATCTTATTGTGGAGAGTTGGTTTACCAAGAAGCAAACTGACAAATTTATTAATATACCAGGACAGAATGTTTTTAGACCTGATCGTGGTGGTCGTAAAGGTGGCGGTGTGTGCTGTTATGTTCGTGACAATATCAATAGCTCAGTTTACGCCGTCACTTATGAATGTGAGATTATGTGGCTTACCTTTACTTTTGAAGGAATTGCATACTACATAGCCTGTTTGTATCACCCAGCCAAGTCTAATTATATTGCAAGTGTACTTTGTACTGAGCTAAATAAGATAACAAACCAGATTAATCTTACTGCTACTAGCTCAGATGCTATAATTATTGTATCTGGTGATTTTAATCAGCTTAATACCAGTTTCTTAGTTACTCATGGGAACAATATATTGGACTGTGTCTATACCAACAGGCCAGATATGTACTC
>Ga0209339_1001446_pt1 | contig 10230 bp, 6 predicted proteins | sample OlaalgELextract3_FD_187376 | JGI IMG/M metagenome (GOLD analysis project Ga0209339, IMG submission 187376) | Olavius algarvensis symbiont microbial communities from Tuscany, Italy - Type A ELBA extract 3 (SPAdes) (version 2) | ecosystem: Host-associated > Annelida > Digestive system >...
CGACAAGCTCCGATTGATGATGATGTATAAGCATCAATCAAATTTAAACGCCTACAAGTATTTTTTCTGTAACCGTATTTGTGATACGTGGAATGCATTGCCTCATACTGTTGTCGAAGCCTCTTCTTTGAATACATTTAAAAGACTGCTAAATAATGTTGCTGTCTGCCATGTGGCAGTGTTACCATAAATTTTGCATATTTGTTTTGTTTATCTTTTTTTAGTTTTATTATGGGCATATGTAAGTGGTCATTTGGCCCTATGTGTCCTGTGACGTGAAGTGTGCAAAACAAAGTTGCGACAAACGGCGGCAAGCGTCGAGTACTCACCGCGGCGTCCGTCGTCCGTTGTTCGCACAAGACGACGACGAACTGTTTGTGACGGGCTCGACGTTATACGCCGTAGACGAAGGGAGGTCATAACCCCCGTTGTTTTCTGCTGCTGCAGGACATTGGGCAGAACCCGGCGGGTATTTTTTGTTAAAAACTGACCCTAACCCGTACTCCTGACCCCAACCGACCCACGAACGGCAGAAAACAAGGGGGTTATGACCTAGGGGGTGTCTGTCCGGGAGGGGTTGGTCGGACACTGCCGGAGACAATAGGAGACAGCAAAACAGAATTTAATAGAATTTTATGCACTAGTAAATCTGAAGCTGCAGTAACTAGTAATAAAAAACTGCGCTGTAGGTATGTTGAAGCTAACTACTGACAGACACGAAGCATCGCGCGGTCTCTTTGCGACAGCAGAGTTTAAGCTACTTGTCTATAAATATGTTAACTACACAGAAGACTATCCTGAACTCCGCTAAGCTACTTCAGCGACGACGCTACAGACCAACTAATGCTAATGCATTCCAATCAGCTTCAGTCACATATTATAGCTACCAATCTCTAAGACTGCAACGAACAGCCAGCGTAGGCGAACTGTAAACAAACGTCAGAGAATCAGCTAGCCTACACCATTTCCTATCACCATCTTATACAATAAAGTAATTATCATACGACTAATCTACTAACTGATACCACACGTCGTCGGTCTCTAATGTCTGCTAGTATCTTTCTTCACAGTACTTTTTACCTATCTTCACACTACGTAGGCGTCACTAAGTTTGTTGCTATTAATCTGTCTCTTTCTCCTTCCTGCCTTCCAGTGCCTTAGCCAACCTCAGCCTAGTACGCCTTAATTTCCAGGACAGGTGTAGTTTATCGGTATTTCGTTTCATCGCTAGTTCGTCACATCCTATTCTTAGAAACTCTTGCTGTTACTTTCTACTAATTCTTTGCAGTCTTATTTAATGACGTGTTTAGTTTATTTGTTCTTAATGATAATATTCATTCATTTCGGACATTTTCACATTTGATGTTTGGGATTTTCGTATAACAACGGCAAGAACCCGAAGACAGGATTAGCCGCCCTTAGTTAATGAAACCACCAATATCATAAGTTATGATGCCCCAACCCCGCAAGCTGTGGTTTTCGTTACTTACTTTCGTTACTTACTTAGGTCACATGGAATTTGAAACCGGGTCCGGGTACCCGGGTAATTGCAACCACGTACCCGGTTCCTGAACCTGGTAATGCTGCAAACCACTAGTAATATAAGTGAAAATGAATAGATTTTCACTGTCCTTAAACTGATCCTATGCAAAAGTTTTACAGCAAACGTTTCTCACAGGAATGGAATACAATACCTTGACGACATTGGGCAGTTTTTAGTTGCCTCAACGTCTAACATAAGTCGCCGCACTTTAACGTCATCACCTAAATAGGAAACACAAACATGTAGGCTAAGCAGTGCAAACGTACACTGTATACGGAATTATGATGCTATACATTCAGTTCCTGACACCTGTCATGTCACTCACGTCCCAGCCCTCAAATGCGAATGCATCACATCAAAAGGTATTTTTTTTCATTCAGTTGCACATTATTACCGTAAAATCGCATGTACAATATGCACTCGTGTATAATACGCAGACCGATTTTCCATTGCTGTTAATGGACAAAATAAGAGTTCTCGTGCATAATACGCACCCGACTTTGGGCGAACGTCGCCAAGTGCTTGCATTGTAATTGGCATAAGTTGTTGGGTCACTTTGAGGGCAGCTATTGACTTATAAATATCTTCTACTGACTGCTGTATCTCTGGGTATCTCTGGTACCCTCCGTTCTACACTTCTTGCATGGCTTCCAGTGCTCTCCAACATTGAACCGCCAACCCTACGAAGGAAGGCTACCACTGACAAGCTGGTGGAGAAAATCGTCAAACATGACATTTGGCCAATCCAGCCTAATATCCTTAGCCCACCATTGCTACGACTGACATCCAGGAAGCTGTTGTGGCTGGACTTGCAACCAGTTGACATCAAAAGTTGATGGAGGCATAACTGGAAGTCAGCTCAGGTAGTCAATTCTCAGTGTGCGACCCCACAATCCGGCAACCGGGTTTTGACCTCCCTCGGCAACAGTGGTCTCTGCTGAACCGTTTTTGCACGGAACAGGGACACTGCGATGCCTGCAGAAGGAAATGGAGACTTGCAGACACTGATCTGTGTCCTTGTGGCGATACCCAGATGATGTCCCACATTGTCGAATTCTGTCCCTTGACAAAACTGAGTGGCGGCTTATCTCGGCTACACTCTGCAGATGAAGACGCTGTTTCGTGGCTGACCAATTATGGTTCATGACACGAACACGCATACAAGAAAAAGAAGACACTGACTGCCGTATAAGTCAATAGTCAACTGCTGTCAAAGTAACCCAACGACTTATGCCATTATGAATTTGACTACAAAGGGTCATTTCACTTTTTGGATCAGTCTTTTGCTCAGATTATCGCTGAGTCCTAAATTGGGACTGAGACCAAAGATAAGCCAAAAAGTGAAGTCGTTTTTTTCGTCTGGACTCAGTGATTCGCTGAGCGTTTAGCTGAGACCAAACTTTGGACTGAGCAATCATTGATTCCAAAGCTAATTAACTCACCGGTTGATTTTGCATGCACAAGATAGGTTAATCAGTTAGAGATTAAGTTTTTATGAGCAAAAATTACTTCGTTTTTTTGCTAATTCAAAAATAAACAAAGAAATACGGCGAAATTAGCGACGAGTCGCTGATGATGTCAGCGATGACGCACTGCGATGATTGGTTAAGCTCAACACCAGACTGAGTCCAAAGTCGAGCAAAGTCTGTGGTCTCAGCGAAAGACTAATCCAAAAAGTGAAATCACCCACTGACAGTCTTACTACAGAAGCAGCTACATAAATATCAATACTTTTTTGCTAATTTTTGGCAGTACTGGCAGTGTTGCCCATAGGCTCGTCAGTCTCAAGTCTCAACTGCCTCCCCAATTTCACATCGAGGAAGTTCCCAACAGTACCAAAAGCAGTAACAAAAGTAATCTGCCTACACAGCGGATGATACTCACAGGTTGAATAATTATACTGCAGGGCTGCAAAGAAATCCTCCACTGGCGATGAAACATTTGAAACAGGTTTGATGTCTTTGCAGTAGGTTCTGAAAAAATCCACATGCTCATAACAGGCTTACTTTATTACATAACAACTGCCAATACTGACAGGTGCTTGAACCATTTGTAACGATATATCCACCATTAGTTACAACAACAACAGCAGCATGAGCAATGGATGTAGCCATAGCGATGGTACTGGCTGTTTTGAAATTAAGGTAAGGACTGGACGGGTGCTGCAAAGGTTACAAATATGAGCATCGGTACAGAGAACTGAGATTTGGTCGTAGAAAATAAGGCATTTTGAATATGAAGCCAAGGTTCCGAGTTAACTGAGTAGTGTCGAGAGAGGAAACATATTTTGCAAGTTGTTGTTTAAGTCCAGTAAGAAGAATGACAGTTTAGAAGAGTTGAGAGTTAAGAGATTAGCAGTCATCCAAGACGAGATCAGGTGTACATGTAAATCATTCTGTAGGTGAATTATGCTGCAATGACAATCAGGTGAATAAAAAAAGAAGAAAAGTTGTGTATCATTGGCAGAATGGCGGCAATTCAAGGAAGCAGACAAAATGTCGGTACTGACACAAGAAGTATACACGACGACACTTAAAGTACTGAGAACCATTGAGCATACCGTATAAGCAGGTATTTAAGGAGAAGAAATTGTCACATTTTTAACATGAAAAAAGTGAGAAAATAAATAAGACTTGAACCAGCTCCAATAAGAGCTGTGAATGCTATACCAAGATGACCGAAGAATGAATAACATATTATTGTGAATGGTGGCTGCAGAGATGTCAAGAAGACAGAGACACGATATTTTTGTGACTGCGACCCCTATGTATAAATATTTACTTCATATTTTTAACCTCTTGATGTTGAATGAACTTATACTTTATTCATATATAAAATAAGAGTAATATACTATGATTGATGCGTTGTGCACTGCTTAACTGTATTCTGATAATCTGATGTAGTAGTTTAGTGTAGTTTTAAATGTTTTAATTTTTTCCTTGTCTTTTTTTCATTTTCTTTTTATTGTGTACCTTGTGTATGATTTCATAATAAATATATACAACACATATAATAATTAATGTTATATATAATAAAGAGGATAGTTTTATACATTTATGCTCGTAAAAACCGGTGAAACAGCACAAAAATCAGCATTACTTGTATTTCACAATCGTGGCAGTTTGACTGTTTTCCAAAGCTTCAATATCTGCAACAGCAATATAAAACAATGAGCAGAGAAACTTTAGCTTTATCAATTTTGAATTTTTCTCCACTGTGCTGTCACACCTTATTTTCCTAACTGATACCAGATGCAATAGCCAACCATTACTTGCTAGCACAATATCAGTACAGAAAAGAAATGCTGTGGCAAAAGTAACAAGAACTTAGCTATCGCAAAGAGATCGCGCGTCAGCTGTGCACTCAATACGTCGAGGGCACCTGTGATACAACGTGACCTTGAAATCTAGGTTAAGGGTCAGTCAACGTCATTGAAAATGGTACCATTTGAAAGCTTGGGTACGGTTTCCTATTTGCCTTCCATAATAACTATGGCCGTATCTTTAGCGATTTCGGAGATATTCAGCATTAAAGAATGATCTAACTTTGAAATCTGGGTTTGGGATCGTTCAAAGTCACTGAAATTGGGTGTATCGATAGACCATGTATGACTTTCTATTGGTCCGCCATTGTAACTATAGCTCTATCTTGTACCGTTTTCAAGTTATTTGAATTTGAATAATATCGTAACCTTGAAATCTGGCTTAGAGGTCACTCAAGGTCATTGAAATTGGTGCCATTCGAAAGCTTGGGTGCGGTTTCCTATTCGCCTTCCATAGTAACTATGGCGCTAACTTGTATCATCTGCGAGATATAGCGACTTATTGGTAGAAAATCGCAAAATTTTTATACCCCAACTGTATTTAGCGCCCTCGCAAGGGGTGACCCCGTCCCATCGGAATTTCGTGAAGATGTTTAATGCTGATAAAACAAGAATGATTGGACTATGGTATGGTTAAAAATCTATGACAATATGTTGAACCGTTTTCATCTAATACCGGAACGTTTGGAACAGACGGACAGAATTGCTATATCAATCAATATCGCGCTTCAGTGTGCTGCTGATGCGCAACAAAAAGCAGTCTTCAGTAAAACATGCAGTGCAAGGCACAGCAAGACTCACCCTGCAATGCTTGACATGTCGATAAATCGCTTACGGCCAAAATGACTTTTACATCTTTTGGCCCAGTGTTCCGGTTTTGGCTCAGTTTTGCCTAAAATTTAACGGCTATGGTATTATAACCATTACATGTGTTTTTTGAAAGTTTCACGACGAAAGCTCAAAACGTTTTCATGTAATGCTGCTAACAATGAAACAAAGAAATGCACACTACCAAAGACAATACCTGGCTCTCTGAATGGGGCGAGGCGGCAAAAAGATGAGCTCATAATATTCATGTTTTAAACAAAAGTTATAAAATTGTAATTCATTAATAACCAAAGAACTACACTGAATGGTTCACACTAAATACATCTGTTTATATCACATGCTACACTCTCACAGAAGTCAACAGTCATCATTTGAGCAAGACTGCTATAATCTGTTAAAACGTGTTACTGTATTGTTATTATTAACACTAAAATACATATATATAATATATCACATGGTTTCTTACCTGCTTCTGTAGGACTTTGGTCTGTCATCGTATCAACATGGTGTTCGAGATGTTCAGGCAGAACTATTCCCATACTGTAAACACCAATTACCAAAGATTTGTAGCAAAGCCGGTCAATTATAAATGATTGTGTGAACTTACATAGTCTTTACACGAACTTATTTTATTGTTATAAGATCTCGTTTGGGCTGGTTGACTTACAGGCTAGTGATTTCTTGTCAAAACACTAGAGGCCACAAGTTTAAGCTGTACAAGAAAAGCTGTTCTACACGAGTCAGGTCTACAATGTTCAGTGAGCGAGTAGTTGATGTATGGAATAGTCTGCTGGCAAGTGTTGACTTCAGTTCGTTTCACCGTTTTAAACGTACTGTCAAACTTACAGATTTGTCTGCGTTTTTTAAGATGTTTAATGTACTCAACTAACTTGCTTCTGTGTTTGACTGTTTGTTTTCTTTCTTTTAAATATTGTTTTTAACTTTTGGCAGTTGTTAGAGCACTTTATTGTGCCTTTCTGTCATGTTCAATTGACGTATTATTCACTGTTAAATGTAACTGTTTTTAATAATAATAATTTAATAAACAAATAAATTATGATGATGACAGTGGCATCACAGAGAAAAGTAAGATGAAGATTGAACTCAGAGAGAGAGTAAAGAAATGTGACAATAAATAAACTCACTGCAATCAACTTAAATGATATTCAACAAGTTTCAAAATGAAGCAAAAAAATTTACAAAACGATATGTATAAGTAAGCATAAAACAAGCATAGCAATTAGCGACAGAAATTGGTTGCATGACTTAGCGGTAGAACGTCGTTCTCTGACCGGCAAACTTTCCATCCTGTGCTCGATACAGCTGAGTAAGCTGACGGGTACCCACTTATGTGAGTAAACCGTCTGCTACAGGTCAGTCAACCTGGCCGACTTGGCCTTTCATCCTTCCGGGGTCGACTAAAGTGAGTAGTAAGGTGCAATTAAATCTTCACCACCACAGTCAGTGGTAGCGCTGTCGGTGAACGCATACGAGGTAAATTTTGATTTGAAAATTTTTGGCGAATTTTTCGAGATTTTAAATGGTGTAATTTGCAGGTAAAACTGTGTGATCCATGCCTGAGTGCCTTGAGTGTACTACAGTAAAGATGCTACATAAATCCCCTTACCTTTACCTTTACCTTTTCCTCAGAAAATGTCACATGGAGCACTGAGGGGGATGTCAACATTAACAAGTGCCGGAAAAAAATGTTGACCTCAGTTAAACACTTAACTAGAATCAAACTTAGATAAATCATATGTTTATAAATTTCTTTTAAAAGCTCAGTCGTTTTAGGCTAAAGTATGTAGACTAGTTAGGCAACGAATTCTAAATACTAATACTGTAACACATTCTAAGGAAAAATGCATCACGGGTAGAAAAACACTAAAACCTTTTAAATTTAAAACTGAAATTTAACGGATCAGATCAACTATGGCTGCAACCATGTGATGCTTCTTATCATCATCAATACTTTACAGATCACCGTTTTTTTAGTAACCATATAGCATGTGACAATTAACGTAAATGGCCGAGTGCATAGGCAACTCGCGCCGTATTGGACCGGTAAAGATGCATTTGTATGTAGTTGTTGACTGTTGTACAAAGGAGCAGTAATGGTAAACACACTCTCTGTATTTAGAGAGAGCAACTGTGTCGAGTTTGTTATTGCTTAGCTTGTACCTTCAGCCGTCCTCGATCCGAGGATTGGCCGCTTCATGGATAATCTTCCTTCTGTCTTCAACAGATCTCAGCAAACGATCACCAGTCAGTCCGGTCCACTTCGTTATGTTATCCTGCCAACGTGTTCTTGGTCTTCCTCTTCTTTGACCAGAAGTAGTACCTTGCATTATTTCTTTCTCCATGCAGTTTCCTTCTTTCCGCAGCACGTATGACCATAATAAGAAAGCTTTCTTTTCTTGACTGACTGTAGCAAAAAAGGTTGATTCCAGCTTTCCTCAGTACCCAATCATTAGTCCTTTTGTCTGTCCACGTGACTCGTAAAATTTGTCTGAATGCTTTCATTTTGAATCGTTTTATGCTTTCTTCATCTGTACTTTTCAGCGACCAACTTTCACATCCATAAGACACAACAGGCCAAACTAAGGACTTTAAAAGTCGAATTTTTGTAGGTATTGCTTAGCTTACGCCATAAATATCGTTTTTAGCAAGGCATTTCTAGTCCTCATGTATGATTTACAAGTGTTGCCTGATTGCAGCTTGGCACATACCACTTGACAGCAGTACAGCATAATACACATAAAGCAGTCCCATAGTGCAAGAGCCAAGGAACCATAGTAACCAGACTGTACAAGTTGATACCTGATAAAGTTCTACATGTAGAGTTCAACTGCATCAGGTTCAGCTAAGCCCGGTTATATAAACAAAGTAAACTGGCGACTTGACGTACCTGTAGTTCGAGTTAGGAATTGGCTCATAATAGTAATTTCTTTTCTTCAGTAGAGTATGATGCTGTAACAGTGCACAATGTAGACGTTAAAAGTAACTGAAGGTAATTTACACAAGTATGTTCGCTTTTTGCCCGAAAGTTAGTTAGTTTGGTTTGAGTGTTGGTAGCTGCTTGGTGCTGTTCTGCATTAATCAAACAAACTGGGTTAACTCCTGCAGTGGTTGTGCCATCATGACAGCACCTCCATTATTATTATTATTAATTAATTAATGAGACAAAACTGCAACCTCATGACCTAGACATCAAAAACATGGCTTTAAGACTGTCTTCTGTCTTGAGACATGACATTGTCTGCAGACGTGATATCAACAAATTTATTACATCCGGAAAAGCTAATTAAAACTATAACAGCAGAGAAGCATTATACACTGTGTGCCAAAAAATCAAACTTGCATAATCTTGAATATCTTAAGTTGTACAGTTATAAATCTATTGCAATGAAATTTAGCACATGACATCCTGATGGCTTTAGCTATTAAACGCGTAAATAATTTGCCACCTCACCGTAGTTATGTTTCTACACTACCTGACATTACACAAAAACTAAAATGCAATGGGACACTGACGAGCTGAAGCAGCGACACTTGGAACTGTATTCCTCAGGGCATCATTGACAAAGGAATTCACCAGTGGCAAACATGGCTACGTGCACATGTAAAGGCAAAGGGACGTCACTTGAAACACCATACTGTGATCTAGACACACAAGTGGTTCTTTTCAGAGCCACTCACACTACTGAGATAAAGACAACATAAGTTTTTGGTAATGTCATGTAGTGTAGAAACACAACTAAGGTGAGGTGGCAAATTATGCATGTGTTTAATAGCTAAGGCCATCAGGATATCACATGGTAAATTTAATTACAATAGACTTCCAACACTAAAGATATTCAAGATTATGCAAGTGTCATTTTTTGGCACACAGTGTACATTCTGTTTTACAAAAAAATGAACCCCAATCCCAACTGTTAATATAACATAACTTCAATTCACAATATTTACGAATTATTTTTTGGTAGGGATATACCTTATTCAATTCTCAGCTGACTACAATAAAAAGTTTTTAAATTGACTTAGAACTGGCTGCTAACGATAAGACTTACAGCTTTTTTAAGATAACTTTGTGCACATCACATTCACTGGATTTGACTTACAAACAAATTAGTTTAGCAGCTTTCAATGCTGCTGGTTTAATGAGACATCTATATACATGTGTATATACACACTGGCAACGCAAAGAGAAACTCACATCATCCATACGAATAACAAAACTGTCAAAACTCTCTTGTCCAGGGACTTGGTCGATCATGTCCATACGCACCTATAGACATATACATCAAGTTTTAAAAGCACAGATATACTAATAACAATAATAATAAATTAATCAGTGATCCTTAAAAGTTTTCATTAACTTTTATGCACCTCATTCACACAGTGAGAGGCGCACAGTGCGATAGACGGTGTCGTGACGTCGTTGGTTGGTTGGTCGTTGGTTGGTCACGTTCATGAACAGTGGCTAAACGGTGAGTCTACTTGAACACAAACAGACGTCTACTCTGACCATCTCAAA
>Ga0209339_1001447_pt1 | contig 10230 bp, 7 predicted proteins | sample OlaalgELextract3_FD_187376 | JGI IMG/M metagenome (GOLD analysis project Ga0209339, IMG submission 187376) | Olavius algarvensis symbiont microbial communities from Tuscany, Italy - Type A ELBA extract 3 (SPAdes) (version 2) | ecosystem: Host-associated > Annelida > Digestive system >...
ATAATCATACATTATTTGCTTTAAAGTTGTACAAATATAGTAACCAAACAGCTGAATCAATCAGTCAATCAGTCAATCAGAACAGGATTAAAGTGACCAAAGTAAAGAATGTTACTGCGAGACCGATGATGATCGACAGCTTTTCAGAACTGACGTCATCAACTCAGCGTAGAATATATGTTGTGAAATCTCTCCAAAACACTTGCTGTGGGTCCAGCGTTCCCTTTTATAGATGGTTGAATGAGCAGGTAACGCATGACTGAGGAAGAAAAAAGTCTTTGATGTATGCAGTGTGTGATGGTGTGTTCTAGCACATCGGCGTATGCTTACAGGTGCGAGTCCGTAGTTGTGAATTGCATAATCCTATGATAACATTCACAGCAATTTTTTTGGAAAATTTATCACACGTATATAAAATATGCACCCCTTTCTCAGACACGCATTTTTAGGTCAAAATGATTTGTATATTGTATGCAAGATTTTACGGTACTTACGTATGCGGAACTGAGCAAGTAATTATGGAGAAATCTGTCAGGTAAATGCAAGGTAATTTGTAATACTAGCATATACACAATACACATGTAACTGCTGACGGCAATAACTAATTAAATTTTTATACAATCAGCTTTCAGAAACAGTGAAAATATTCACAGCAATTTACACGTTTTGCAATCACAGCATGCATCAACAATGTAGACAGTCGTTGGCACTAAGAAAACAATTTCATGTCGTGTGCTACAGAGAAGATAGTAGTATAGTATAGTAGGGTTTAACGTCCCACTCGACACAATATAGGTCAGCTACAGAGAAGAACATGTCGGCTTATCAGCACACAATATGCAACATATACCTGTGCTGTGTTACTCTTAGTGTCATTTATGAGGGCGCATGTAACCCAAGTTTGTTTGTACCGTGTGTCCACAAAAAAAACAAAGCCAACTACTGTTACTGTTTAGCACAGCATCGTCAAACTGCAACTAAACGCTCTAATTTTTGGCACGGCGATTTAAGAGACAACTGCGAGTCTGGATATGATTGTCTTCCACCTCACGTGTGTAATGCCCATACCTGGTAAACGTTTCAGGGAAGTTACATTTAGGCGAGAAACAAAACTGTCAAACAGTAAAATTAAAAATTCAAACAACTCCAGTTCTGCAAGACGTCAGTCATTGTGTCCCGAGTAGACTCAGGAATAAGTTCTCCAAATTTTATAAAATTTCATCAGTCCCAAATAAAGTTATGCTAAAAATTCTCTGGCTTTGTTTTTCTTGTGGACACAATGTATAGCAATGAGTTTACGATGATGACACATGCCTGGGTTCAGATCATATTTGACACAGAACACTAGATACCACTGCATTTAACAACTGATATCATGCACATAATCAGCAGTCCTACTCGTATTTTGTTGACGCAGTTATGCAACAGTTGCTAATATGCACTCGAAAGCAAAAACATTTCTTAATGATTACACTTCACTGGTATAAAACAAAGATTAAAAATCATTTTAATAAGTCAAAGTCCAGACCAATAAAGTAAAAGCAACCATGCACCTTTGCACCTTTACGTAATAATTTTGTGCAAGTCACTCCTGTCACTTGGTAGTGTTACATGTAAGACAGACTTTGCTGTTCTGCTGTACTTAGCAACATTCAACACTCAACAGAACAGCAGATACGAAACTAACAGAATAATATTTCTGCAAGTAAGCAGCATTTAAGACTGATACCAGTAGCGACACACATTACAGTGTAGCTATACAATGGGTGACAAAACAGGAACTTTGACTCAGCATTTACTGCAGGACAGTACGATAAAGAGCTCATGGAACTGTACAGCTGAGAGGACTCAACTGCTGTACAAGTACATTTGATTTTCCATGTCATTATTATGCAGCGACTGTATACACCTGGACTATGTACAAACTGTGAGATGGACGATACAATGCATCAATATCATATAAATCATGAATCGTCACCTGTAAGACAACACGCTGTAAATCCCGCCAGTAATTAAAACTAGAAATATGGTTTACTTATAACCTGTCAAAGAAGTATGAAGTAAATTGTGTAAGTTTGTAACGAACGATTTCACTCAAATACCATAGTTGCACACTTCTTACACAACACAAATGCAAAGTGCAGTATATTCAGTTTAATGCGAATGCGGACTTCTAGCACCTGACAGTAGTACACTGCATCTTAAAAACGCCTCAGTTTATTAGTCACAGCAATGTCAAAAATATTATTATATTATATTATTCAAAAACGATGTTACTGCTGTAAATTAACGACAGCCTGTAAATGGATTGTGCCTGGAAATTCACAACATTTACTAATTATTTTTGGTAGAGACCTTATTCAATTCTCAATTGATACGATAAAGTTTTTAAATGGGCTTAGAAGCAGCTGTGTGGTTTCCATAACAACAGTAGCAACTTGACACACCGGAACAGCGAATTTCTGGGCTAACTTCAAACTATTATCGACAGGGCAATAAACGAGTAGCAGAACGATTGTGGGCCTGTGTCAAAGCCGAAAGACTGCACTTTGAACACTTGTAACTTTTGACATATACACACTGTTCCGATAGAAACGCTATTTGTTTAAAAGATTTAACTTTTCTGTTCATAAGGCAGCATCAACTGTGGAATGACCCGTACTCGAGGACTGCTATGGTAACTGCTTCAGACGGTAAACTGTCTTCTAATGTTGAGGTTTGATTAACAATATTGAACACATATTAGCTGTGAAATTTTATTTAATTTAAAGAACGTTTCATTAAGCTATGCCAAAATATCGTATTCACAGCAGTCCGGTTTTTTAGTGTTGTTATGGAAACCGCGCAGCTGGTTCGAAGCAGCCAATTTAAAAACTTTTTTTAATGTACTCAACTGAGAATTGAATAAGGTTTATCCCTACCAAAAATAATTACTAAATGTTCTGAACTGGTAAAGTTATATCCTATTAATTGTGGTACGTTTTTCTGAGACACTGTATTATTTGTCAAAGGAGTTTTGTATCAATCACATACTTAGATAACTCAAACCTGTATTTGTATCCTAAGGTTGGTTGGTGTTTAACGGCACTTTCAGCACAAAAACGCTATATCGTGTCACGTGAAAAGTAAAAGTTTGTTAAAGATACTAATTTCAGATAAGAAGTAAAAATACATTGTTTAGGGTATTAGTTAAAATGTGAACGAGCTCTAAAGTTGTGACAAGATGATCATGATGAAGATGAACAACTAAAATTAACAGCAACTAAAACTATAATGAAAACATCAAAACAATTCATATGAACTGCTTTGTTTAAAGGTTAACAGACCCTCATGCAACCGTGTCTTTGTGGAGATGTACTCCTCGACAAAATGCATAATTGGATATGGCCTGGCTAGCCAATTACTTGGCAAAATAGTCCAGACAAACTAGGCTAACTGAAATAATACACGACACAAAAAACCTAAACAACTAAACCTAACAAAACCAAACTAACCCTGGTTCAGGAATGGCTTTTATGCCATCCAGCCAGGAAACGGATTGGGCCTATTCTATGAAAACAGTGCCCGGGACCCACACTGGCCATTTGTATCCTAAGTATTCATTACAGAAGTACTTGCTATGGGTCATTTACAAAGTTGCAAAACCAAATGCTATGTGCTTCATTAATATAAGTTACTACACTAGATCTACTGATATGAGTGCACAATTACGAGATGTAAAACAAGTGGTGAGTTACTAAAAGCAAAGAACATTACACACAACTAAAATGACAAACAAGAAAAACAACGAAGTAAGGAGCCTGTCCCGGCGGCTCAGCAGTGACGCCCACAGTGCATGCTTCCCTGAATGGCTGCCTTCAAATAATAAGCTTTGACAGCTAATTTGAGATTAACTTCTCCGACAGGCAACAGAGTTCTCTATAATCCTGAGTGTGTGTCCGGACAGCTGCACATCTTCATCTGAGAGAAAAGATGTAGCATATGAGCCTCACCAGAAACTCTCTCATACAAAACATTACCTTGACAACACAGCATAATATCTGCTAAGCAGAATTCTCGGCCCCCGGACAGAGAGCCAAATTAAACGGCCTCAGCACTGGAGTGACTCTAACCCTGGCTCACGTTCTCTGCTGTGCAGGAACGGAAACTACATAAGCAACTTATAGCTTGCAATATTCTGGTCTCTCTAATACACTGCAATATTGCATACGATACAACAGATACAAAATCACAAATAATGCTGAACTGTCTCAAAGAAAAGGTACACTCATGACCAATAGCAATAACAGAATTTCTCATCTTTCTTACTAGCGGTAAGTTTGCAGTTGAAAAATGAACTTAGTTTTTCTGCTGCTGACATAACTACCAATACACATCCTCACACAAGTTCAGCATTTACATTTGCAATACTTAAAATAATGTATGTTTAACAATTTATACTAAAACAGATTACCATTTATTACAAAACTCATACCAAATGCAACATTTCATCACTACAAAACAAAATAAACTGAGCAAGGCAGTTACTAGAGAAATACGTCATAAAAAGAATATAAGCATAACTCAAATATGCACAATGTACGCATAGCCGATTACGTTACATAAATTATCCCCGTGAAGGTTAAATTTGATGCATAGCAATTCCTGTTGTGCCTATAGATATGAAAACATAACATAAGCAAAAGTCAGCTGCCTGTACAGACCTCTGGAATAAATGTGTAGATATGGAACAGCCACAGTGAATTACAACTGAATAATCAAGCAGCTGCACTGCTGCGCACTGCATGGCTGTCTTAACCCTCTACTGGGCATGTGTACAATTTCATAACAAGAGCACCGAGACAGAACAAACTCTGCCAATGCCGAACTGACAACCGGAAGTCATCCGGGAATCTAATCCGGATTAATACCGATCCGGATGTCTACTGGATTGCTCCCAAAATGTCGCAGATTTACTGCCTTGTCAGTCATTTTGCCAAGTTCCTAAAATGCTCTATTCCGCAATGGTGAAAAAATGGAGAAGTGATCCAGAATCCACATGCAGATCCAGATCAGCGACAAAAGTTAATCACTTCTGGAGGGTCACCTTTGCACAAGCCAACCATGTTTGGTCGACGTCCAGAGACAAACGTACAGACAGAATGAATGATCACATTACCCCACCCCATCAGGCTTGGCGGAGCACTAAATATAAATGGCAACAGCAAGGAACCATCACAGAGTAATATGGTGACTGGTACAATGGTTTTATGTTGTCCGATCATTTATACGATGTTAATTAAGAAATTATTCACTAGTATGTTGTCTGTCACAACGTGCTGCTCACATGTTACTGCCTCCTACTAAAGTTACATCTATGAAATTATACTCTTCATTCTGCATTTTTGTCTTCCAAATTGCCACTATGACTTACGTAAATGTAGGGGCTGCTGATACCCCCCGACACCCCTAGCGTACAAATTTTTATATGGAGCCCCTGTACCTGTGAATACCTACCAACATACCAAATTTTAACTTCCTAACTCTATTGTTCTGTGGTGTAAAATGTCTCTTTTTACAATAACATGTGTGTTTCATGTATGTCGTTTTTGTAGTAAAAGGCTTATGTATTTATGTATATGTATGTATGTATGTATGTATGTATGTATGTATGAAGGGTGAATTGTTATGTTTGGTACAACATGGGCAAGTGGGCATCCCACTCAGTCCCCTCATCACTGTACCAAATTAACCATCCATCCTCAATGGTCAGTGTACCATTGTACCAACTTCATATTACTTATCACACGACATAAATATGCGAGGCAACTAAACAGGTCTTTGCTGGTAAAATACTGACAAAATAATGTCATGGTTCATATAAGGATGGCGACTATAATTCCCTCTGCACTGAAAGGGTTAAACTATTAACCAGTGACTGACGAGCTGACTGATATGATTAGGGAGTCTAACATGCCAGATGGCACAACGGCACAGTCCATCATTAGCAGATAATTATCATCCGTGCGCTCAGTAATGTACAATATGAAACAGCAAGCACAGGTCAGTGCAGGTATAAGCGTTAAGTGATATTGTGCAACTAAGTGATTTCGTGAAATGTTGGGTTAGGATCAGTTGTTCCTCGTATCGTGTGAATGAGGGGCACGGCTTAATCAGCCCCACAGGCCGAGACTGCCGGTTGGGTCTATAAGGCCATCCCAGAGAGACTCCAGCGTATGCTGCAAGCTTGGACAAGGGCGGGGCTATATTATCAGCCCCGTAGGCCCTGGCCTCTGTAGGCCTATCGGCCATTTCCCTTGATAACTACGCCTGTGAGGGACTGCGTCACGCGCCTCCCATTCAGATTACACAATATCACTCAACACATACGCACGTTGCAGTTAACAAACAATTAACCTACAGACACAGTAACTTGTGCAGCAAATCACAGCAATCAACAGAACCTGACCAGTAACACCAGTTGAACTAGCACAGTGCAGCACGGCCGTCAGAAACCAGTCATCAGTGGAACACTAAAATTCTGTGAAAGTCTTACAACATCCCAGCTGAACTACACATTGGTTGACAGTAGCCGATGCCTATTCTTGACCAAAACCTTCCGTTTCTTCAATGGCATACGTTAGTTTCTCACTGAGCTGTTCGTAGCTGCGATACGGAGGCAAGTCGAGACGATTGAAGCAGGTGTGGCTTCGCGGCAGCCAAGATTCCTTGCCAACCTTCTCGATGCAGAATCGCTGTGGCCCATTACTCCCTGCACACACAACAGTCACAGTATGCACAACGCTTGACAGCAGCCACAGCAAAATCACACATTTCCTTCACACATGCAGTCTTTCAAAACATCACATTAATATCTCCACAAGTGTTGTCATGTCATCACCATTTCAGTGCATCAAACTAAGGTCTTGTATCTGTTGAAAATTCACTGGCTAAAAAATAGTGAAGTCACCAATCAACTAGAAAAGCTACTCGACCGAAGGGTGTCGAGAACGATGCCGCAGCCAGGCCTCCAAATCTGTCTTCGGCCTTGTGACCTTGACCTTTGACCTCCCGACCCCTAAAGTTAACAATTTCATGCCCTTGCTCCACAGACCACTTTTGCACTGAAATCAGTTTGCCCGCTTTCAAAATATTATGCTTACAAGTTTGGTAACGGCTGCTATGAATGGATGTATGAAGGGGAAGGACAAATGGACAACCAGAGAACATAGTGTCTATGCTGACCACTTTGGCCTGGAGCACACAAAACATAGACAATATGTCTCTCCATGCAAGTTCTCACATAAATAGTGAATCACTAGTGATTTCAAAAATATTTATAGAAATATAGTTAATAAAATTCCAAGATCTTCAGTTTCACATTTTTTTCTGATTATACTTTGTACAGTCAAGTATTTCATTACTTGGCACTTGTTACTTGTCTTCGGGGTGAGCTTCCACTCAGTGCTGAGGCCGTTAGGAAGTTCGGCCCAATGCACATCCCCATTGCAACCAAAGGTTACGAGAACCTCTTTGTGGCTCTTGCAAACCGCAAAAGAGTAGATGGTTCCACCTTATGCAGTTCTGAAGGTTGCATTAGGTGTGCTCCAAAAATGAAATATCTAATTTGCATGTTAGCATAGCATTCCCCCAAAAAGTGGAGTGAAATCTCTTCCTTGTTCTCACATGCTGGGCATAATGGATCTTCTTGAATCTTCATAACAGTTAAGTGTCTGTTAAGTTATATGGCCTGTAAGTAGGCCAAGTATTTCATTAACATTGACAAATATTCCCACAATTAACTTAATTAACTAGCACTAAAGTAGTAATGCCAATACAACAAATACACAACATCTGCACCACATTTAGTCTCCCACACCTTCAGTTTGGCATCAGTCTCTAAAAAATCCCACTAGAAATCCCCAAAGGTTCATTGTGGATAACTGTGGATGACGTAGTGTAACCTGAACATCAGCACGACACATACGTGTTTATATGTAATAAACGGTAACAATCAACAGCATGACAAAAGATTCGGCAGCAGATGTTACTGACCAATCAGTTCCTGAAAGCCACCAACAGGTAAACGACAAGTTCCCGTCACAAACTGCAGAAGTCGAGTTCGTTTCTCATTATCCAGTTCACGAACAAACTGTCATCACACGCAGTCAAATACTGCTAAACACCGACCAACACCATACCAATGAGCAACCAATGACGCCATTAATAATAATAATAATCAGATTTATAAAGATTTATAAAGTGCCTAAAGCCTTGGCTTCAGAGGCGATGGCGGCAGGTCAGTCGTGAGTGTTAATCAAAAAACTTACAGAAGAAGTACATCTTAAGCCTAGATTTAAATACATTATTGTCTCAATCAATCAATCAATCAGAAAAGGATTAGAGTGACCAAAGTAACGAATGTTACTGCGAGACCAAAGTGGTCTCAAGTAACGAGTTCCAGACAGTTGGTGCAGAACAATGAAAGGCTCGTTTTGTGAAGTCTGTCCTGGTGAATGGCTTATCCAGTACTGGGACGGCAGATGAGCAAAGTGTCCGTTTACTGACTCAAGCCTTGATGTGACTGCTGAGGTATGTCGGTGCTGTGGCACTGCTGCGACTCTTGAAGGTCAACACAGGCACCTTGTACTTATTCCCGGAGCCTTCTCTCTATCAACCAAAGAAGAAGCTACTGATCACATAAATGCGGCACGTCTTTTTTGGAAAGAAGATTTCACATAGACAGCTAAGGTCCGTGAGATCATCCCATTTGCGATGCTTTGAGCCGGCGAGGATTGACCCAAACTAAGCTAGCATATGACCTACGTCGGCCAGATGGCCAGCTCCGTTAACAGCTAGCGCCTTTAACCGACTATAGGCCGGTATAATAATAATAATAATAATAATATCCAAGACAATGTTTATGGTGCTGTCTTCATGGCTAAGCTATTGAGAGAGTTCACCCGGTTCATTTGATGAATGTAGAACGGCGCCAAGCGGCCGCCGACCCAAGACCAAGCCAGATGACTTAGGCTGTGAGTCCGGCTATACAGGCTGCCAGAATCTACACCCACCATCGCCATTTATTATTATTACTCAGCCCGAAAGCTGATACTCATTTTACCGTCCCACTGAGGGTAGAAGGCTGAGTCGACCTAGCTGGCCGGTTACATACCGAGATGGTTTACCCATCCACAGACGATCACCCATCCAGGTACTAACCGGGTCTGATGTAGCGCAACTACGTCCTGGTCACAGGGCCTACTGTTATGCACGACTCGCCGTTATTCCCCAGCACTCATATACTCATTACTCATGTACTCATTTTTGCCTACCCACGGAGGAATGGCTCAGGCTGAGTCAACCGGAGTGCCTGTACTCAGGTGGTTTACCCATACTAAAATGGTCACCCATCCAGTCACTAAGTGGGTCCGGCATGAAGTAACTATGTTGATCGAGACCAATGTGTTACTGGTAAGCCAAACCTACATTGAATACATTGTTGAAATACTGAGTTTTCCTTACGGATGCTTTTATGCTCTATACTGTTTTCGTTTCTGCTGTAATAATTTCTAAATACTGTACATTACTTGTATTTATCTTTCACTAAAAAGCAAAACAACCTTCCAAAACCACTGGACTTGCTTAGAATTGCGGGTGTAGTTTCGATATATTGCACTTGATTCCCAGTCATCCACATCAATCTCTTGCATGCCACACAACATCAGCTAAAAACAACACAGTAAATCACTGGTTTAATAAGATTTTAATTTAACAAAACTGTGACAACCATCTGACTACTGGTAAACAACACAATTACTTGACAGGACTGTTAGTCTAGTCAGACCGCCAGACTGTTAAACAACAAATTAAACTGTCCGACAGGGACACAAACCTGCACACCGCAGCTACCCTATCTCATAATGAAAAGTGATTCTGGATCCATATCCTGAATTGGACTGACATCAAAATTTAATCACTTCTAGACAGTCATAACTTCAGTAGCCTACCAAGCTTGGTCGACATCCATCAATGTCAATGTCAATGTCAATAGTAGATTTGTATAGCGCATAGTCGCAAAGCCCCTAATGCGCTGTGTACGCTAGTAAAACGAGAAAAGAAAATTTTTCAAATCACGACGAAAACTGTCAATAGAACGTGTGGGATCTCGAAGGTAGTCTGGTAACGAGTTCCAGGCCGCCGGGCCAGCTACAGAAAAGGCCCGACGACCGAACATCGAACGCCGGTGTC
>Ga0209339_1001450_pt1 | contig 10224 bp, 14 predicted proteins | sample OlaalgELextract3_FD_187376 | JGI IMG/M metagenome (GOLD analysis project Ga0209339, IMG submission 187376) | Olavius algarvensis symbiont microbial communities from Tuscany, Italy - Type A ELBA extract 3 (SPAdes) (version 2) | ecosystem: Host-associated > Annelida > Digestive system >...
CGCGCGTGACAACCAACGACCAACGACCAACGACGTCACGACACAGCCTATCTCAATAAGCGCCTCTTTTACTAAAGTAAAGTGAGGCGCTTAATAATTATATTATTATCAGTATAAGAATCATGCATGTACCTGCAACTCCCACACAAACTCTATAACAAAGTCAAACGAGACACCTTTCTCGATTTTGCAACAGAAAACTCACTGATAATGGCAGTAAAGTCTATCTCGCGCAGTATGTCTGACTCAGTGCTCATGATATAGCTAGAGTAGAAGTGTGCATTGGAATGGGAGCTCCCATGGGAATGAGAATTGAATTTGAATAAAGATGGGAATGGGAATTGGAACACGACACCATAGAAATGGGAACGGTTAATGCTTGTATGGTCCCAAAATCATTCCCGCGGATTAGTTAAATCACACTATAACGCTACACTTTGTGGTCTTAGTGTGCAGCTTTCACACAAAGCCCATAGTGTGATTTATTTCTGTCTTCTGTAACACATTGGTGAATTGTCTTAAAAATTATGTCGTGAATTTGTGTTGCTAAAGCAATAGTGATGTGTCTTATGAAGGATAGCGCTGTAACTATGTCCATTAATTATTGTTCCACATAGTCGGTAATGTAAGGTAATCGGGAATGGGAATGTCTATATGGGAAAATAATGGGAATGGGAACAAATGTTTGGCTGCCATGGGAATGGGAATGGGATTGAAACTTGTGGGAATGGGAAGGAATGGGAAAGCTGAAGTGACTAGTCTTCCCTGAGCCATGGATATATACAACTTTATTCACCTTTCGGCAGAATTAAAATAAAATACAAACATTCACAAACACAGATACATAATAAAAAAACACAGAACATAAACATGCATGAACACTAGTAAGGTCCAAATAAACGTTGACAAACAACATGTAGCCTACAACGTTAATCAACTGTTAGAAATTAGATTTGACAGTGTAGCATAATAAGTTTTCCGTTATGGTAAATCCCTTGTTGAATTTTATTTTACGACTAAATATTAGTTCTGAAACCTTGAGGGCCATTTTCAATTTGTTTGAGTTTGGAAAAAGAACGCTCGGGGCTACAGTTACATGATGACCATCAAAACTAAGTACATTCTTAGCGCGATCGCAACATTGGGAAAAGTGTCCTGCATATACCATCATTAATAATTAGTTTCTACAAAACTAGCTCAGTGCCTATGTTTCCTGGCTCATCGTCTTTGAATATATCAGCAAACTTGGTAAAGTGGCATAGCTCGTCAACAAATGAATTGTCGAGATCATTTGGGTACGAATCAACGAGTGTCTTGGCAGCTGTCAGTAGCTCTTCCGGGAATAATGTTGACCGGCAACGAAAGCAGCCAAACTGACCAGCCAGTAGCTTATAAGCTTGTATAGGCGTTGGTCTAGAGAAGCAATGAACTGGTCGATGAAACTGGCGAGCCGAGCCGATGCGTGTCTCATACATGCATGCATAAGAACTAAGTCGCAGTTTCGTAGACGACTATCATGAGCTAAAAATAAAATATGAAGGGTTTGGTAGGAGACCCTCTGTCGGTGGGAGGCCTGGGGCCCTGGAACCATGCCCCCCCCTTAAATCCGGCCCTTCGACGACAATTAAAACTAAATGATAGGAGAAATGACGTTCATAGGCAAATTGTCTGGTGGGCTGAAACGTCCAGTAGGCCCTACCGCCCTACCTGCTGATTTTGTCAGCAGTGTTATCGATGTGCTTGAAATACAACTTAATACTTTTAAAGGTTTAAACGTAGACTGTACTAAGCGAATAATAATAATAATAATAATTTCAAGACAAGTCAAGCCAAGTCAAGTCAAGTCAAGTAGCCTTTAATCCAGTATGTCAGGCGCACACTGTTACAATGAAATGTAAATGAGCTTAAAAGCTATAAAACACATAAAACATTAAAAATAGTACTTAACACACAGAATATCATCTAAACTTAAACAGGCATCGATTAATAAAACAGTTTTTATACAGCGAAAATTCAACAATAGGCAACTGGTAATAGTGTTTTCCTAAGACTGTAAGAACAGTGTTCAGATGTTTTAGGAGGAAGTAGATGGTGTAAACAATGACCGGAGTGGGTAATCTTAGAGAAAAGTTTGCGATCAAAATTATCAATGATTTCCTCAATATCAAAAGCAGTATGTGTGACGCCTCGACACAGAGCCTTTCGCGATATTGCACTTATCCTGTTCCTGTCGTCGACGGTAAGTTGTCCTGCAAAGGCTGGTAATGCATATGTGATCTTAAACATGATAAGACCAGTAAATAACTGATGTAGGGCCTGAACTGCCATGCCTTGCGACTTAAGCTGTGACAAGAGGTATAAACGCTGGTTTATTTGCAGTAGCATCCTGTTTACGTACGCAGCAGTTGAGAGAGTAGAGGTGATGTCAATTCCAAGTAATGTAGCTTGGGTGACTCGTTCAATGTCAGGCATAGGAGGCGGAATATTGAGATGCCCAGAGGCAGGCCGATGGAAAATAATTTCTTTTGTTTTATCAGTGTTGATAGTTCGCTTGTTTCTAGCAGACCAGGCACAAATATTATCGTATTCCCGACAATGCAATGCTTATGGTGCTGTCATCGTGGCAGAGCCATTGCGAGAGTTCATCCGGTTCATTTGATGAATGTAGAACGGCTCTAAGCGGCCGCCGACACAAGGCCAAGCCATACGACGGACTTAGGCTGTGAGTCCTACAGGCTGCTAGAGTCTACACCCACCATCGCCATTTATTATTACTCATCCCGAAAGCTGATATTCATTTTACCGTCCCACCGAGGGTAGAAGGCTGAGTCGACCTAGCTGGCTTGTTACATACGGAGATGGTTTACCCGCTCGATCGCGATCACAGATGGTTTACCCGCCCATCCTGGTACTAGCCGGGTCTGACGTAGCACAACTACGTTGATCGAGGCCGACACGTTACCACTAAGCCAAACCAAATCAAATCAAGCCAAATCGCCAAGCTAAGTAAGTGATATCCAATCAGCTTCGTTTTATGGCCTTGAACCCGCAGTCAGCTTCTGCCGGGTGTTATGGACGGGTAGCTACCGTCTGTTCCAGATTTTCAAACCGATGTTGCATTATGGCCGCCAATTGGCCGGTACACACTGGCAACAAAGTCGAATTCGACAGGGTCGACTTTGTCGAGACTCTACAAAGGCTTTGGCCCCGTACACGCTGGCGACAAAGTCGAAAGGACGTTCGACATTTGGTCGACATTTGAGCGACAAAAAAATAAACCACTTTCGATGACAAAATCGACCGAGTTGAACATGTTCAACTTTGGCGACGATGTCGACCGCGACACGGTCGACAAAGTCGAACGAGCCGGCGACAGTCGACTTTCGACAAACCGGCGACAAATCGGCGACAAAGTCGAAACTCGACTTTGTTGCCAATTTGTCGCCGTTTGTCCACTGTAGACTTTGTCGCCAGTGTGTACCGTGTGAACAACTTGCCCGAGTGGGAGTCGAACCCGCGACCTCTCAGCCGCGAGTCCGACGACTTACCGTTACGCCACAAAGACCCACACGTCGTAATCTACTCGCCTCGTACGCTGGAGTGTCTTTGACGTCACCGTACTCGAAAGTCTGAAGGAAAATAACAACTTTTCCGACGTTTCGTTTGAATTCGCCGACGTTGTGACGAATTCGTGCAATCTTCTCGATCGACTCGCTGAGTGTCTCAATGATCGAATCCTGCAGCGACATTTAACATTCCGATTTCTTTATTGCTCGATCAATTGCTACTTTAACCTCTGCCAATGTACGTAGCAGTCTTCTACATTTAATAGAAATTAGGCAGCCTATATCTTTATTATGATATACATAATATGCATGCCTAGGGAGCGCCGAAACAGTAGCCTCCGAGGAATTTTGCTATTTTTTTCAAAAAATCCACAAACTTGTCACACAAAATTGCGCATACTGATTAGTAACTGCTTTGTGAGATAAGTAATATAGGCCTCGATGCGGTGCCAAGTGCGGTAGGTAAAGGCGGGGCTGAAAGTTTCATTTATACTCACTGGCCGTATAGGGCTAGGCTAGCGACAGCAAAGTTTTGTTGTCATGTGAATATAATAGGTATATTGTACTGTATGTAAAGCGTGGACGTCTTTTAGCGTGCACGATTAAACCCGTGTGTCGTGAATGTGAACAAAGAACTGTATGAACTGTAAGAACTCGGCTATACCACCATACACCACGAGCACGCTAACGGTTAACCCTTTATAGCGTGCAGAGGCAATTATAGTGCCATATCGATTTTTTTCGAATAATACAAAGTTGGTACACTGGCCGTTACATTTGGTATAGCGAGGAGGGGACTGGGCGGGGCCGCAGCCCGCCCAGATCCCTCTTCGCTGTACCAAATGTGAGAGCCCACCCATCAACGGCCAGTGTACCAATCACCGTATTGCTGTATATTGGTACGCTGCTCTGTGGTTTTAGTGTGCCCATAAAGGGTTCAAAACAGCGTCAAGTAGCGTCACTACGACAAATAACTGTATTATATACACACATAGCAGTGCTAAATGTTGTACTAATATCTACAAAACTGACGAAATTATGCTGCTTTAAACGCGACGACCTGACAGCATTAATATTATTAAAAGAAGCTCAGCTACTACACAGATAGCTCGTGTTATGATAAGCTAAGTGACAGCCGTTAATCGGGGGTGTGTTCAACAGCTCACCGGTCGAATAGGCCCGACCATTGGGACGGCTTATGTTAGACAGGTCAGCTGTTGGACAACTTTCATCCTTATCCAGTAGAACAAGATGGCAGCGATTGTCGGCAGGCGATACACTAAATAGTGTATCGCCTGCCGACAATCGCTGGATAAGAACAAAATGGCAGCAACTATTGCCGACAATCGCATACATTCTGTTATATTGGATAAGGATGAAAGTTGTCCAACAGCTGACCTGTCTAACATAGGCCGTCCCAATGGTCCGGCCTATTCGACCGATGAGCTGTTGAACACGCCCCGGATAACCTCTTTGTGACAGCTGAGATTCTTGTTTATTTGATGAATGGTAACCCAGCCATTCGTGCAGTTACCGCTACCAATGATTTTCAAAAGTTCCAGGGTAGTTTAATAAAAAGTCATTAATTGGGCCAAAAATTACCTAGGTGTACGAAAACATGTATTCATCGTTTAAAAAAGTCCAGTAAACATCTTATTAAACGCTAAACATTGTTTTATAACGTTATTTGACGAAAAATGGACAACAAGTGAGTAAAGCGAGCTGTGTCAACGATAGCTGCGTTACTTGTTATACTACTCTTTCTGACTGTGTCGCCACAACTAATGTTCAGTGAAAGTTCAGGCAAAGCAAATAACACAATGTCTCTGCGAAGAAAGCAGTTTCATTAGTGTAGGCCCATGACAAAACTGTGCATACAACTCCACTTTAGCACAACTGAGGTTATCATGGACACCTCTTCAATAGAAATTTAAAAAAATACTTAGCCTAAACGGTGCCTCGCACTTGCGTGATGCATGACCACGGATGCACAAACTACTGAAATCGTTACTGCAAACTGTAGATGCTCATAGACGACTGTCAACTCACTGAGTATGCATCGGATGGCCATATCATTGATGAATAAGATGAGCTGTAAATCGCTTCCCTGAAAACGCAAGCAACAAACCGTTTTGTCCAATCGTACACAAAAGTAGAGTCTGTTAATTGGCACGTTACAAACGCGCTGATTATTATTTATTTATTATTATTATTATTACTATTGTTGTTGTCTGTTAATCAATAGGCCCCTACAAAGCTTGAGACGCATCTCAGCGTCTCAAATCCGTTAACGATTTGTAGAGCTACATACTTTGACTGATTGACTGAGAGAGCTGAATCAATGACACGACTTTCTTATCATAGTGTATGTTGTGTATGTGCAGACGCAGCAACAAGAGATAAACAGGGAAGACGTCAAGTATTCATCTCGGTCTGCCTCATTAACTGTTTAAATACAGTTCTCTACAAACACAATTCTACCAAATAGTTGTAGCGTTAACACCGTCGTGGTTTCTGTTTGGTATCTTGAACACTTACGCTAGAGCCTAGACACCTAAAATGCGCCACGAAGTAACTAATGCATGTCGATTTTCCGATAACTTCTTGTTTTAATAATCCTGAATGTTGACGTTATATATCGTCCGCCTGAACGCGCAGTGTCATGTTATCTCGGCCAAGTGGGTTGTGTATGTGTCTTCATTTGTTTGTCTCTCTGTCTGTCTGCCTGTGAGCAAGATGTCTCGAAAAGTCCTCGGTGAATTTTTTTGTGAAAATTTTGGGAGGGATAGGCCTTGGGGCAGAAACAATTAATTGCATGTAGATTTTTGGGGTAATCTGGATACCTACTAATCCAGAGCCAGCATTTTGTTTTCGATGTTTTAACCTATTTTTTAAAACTTTTTGTTAATTTCTGGAAACAGAATTACAGCCTAAACCTTACGACAGCCCAGTTCTCTGAATCAAGGATGCTCCAAACTTAGGGAAAGCTTTTTGATCAGTCTCTGCGGAGGTTTGAACTCTTTGGGTGCTTTCTGGTGCTGTGACTGTAACATCTGCCATCTAAAAACTTGTTTTTAAAAACCTACTCCTGATTGATTTAACTATACTAGCTAATTGCATTACTTAATTGTATTTATTTTATCTTTATTTCATTTTAACAGTGTCCTTGTAAGGCGCTACTGAGCACCGGTTAAAGCGGCGCCCAGGCAAGTGTGTGATGGTATGATATGACGATGAAATATAGATGTGTTCCAGCTAACATGGCATCTGTAGCTGTAAAACTGTTCTAAAAGACAAGTGTAAAATGTATCAGTGAAACGTAGACTTAATACATAATCTAGCCTATAGTGTGTCCTGTTACCGTCTAGCATATTTTATGTCTTGTTTTTAACAAATAAAATGATGACAATTATTAGACCTAATTTCACCTGCATGCGGGAGCACAGTAGCATGGCAACTGTTCAGTCTCGTACAGTGAAGTCACGTTGCTGATGCAGTAGACTACAGCAAACAGACAAGTTTATCTCGACATTCTTGGTTCGCCGACAAACAGCAGAATATATAAGCTTCTCTACTTAAATGGGTGCAGTATAGAAAACAAAGAGTTCAGTAATGATTAAAAGACTGTACTGCGCCCACGGGTATTTACAAAATCTATTAAAGTTATTTTAAAAAATAACATTCTGCAAAATTGTTTTACACGGCGTATGATATACTGTTTATTTGTCTGTCATTTGAATCAGATATAAGTTTGGAAACAGTTCAGAATTGTGCAATATGTTCCAAACTGTTAAAGTATTCTCGTTGCACTCAAACCGTAAATCCATAATTCACCTTCGGTGGAGTTGGTGATGTCACATGCGCGTTGAGCACCTCCAAGCGCCGTCACGTTCAGTGGATACTGGCTGTCTCCGCATCCGCAAGTTTTGATGATAAAGTACTGCAGACATGTCTTATAGCACGCCTGCCATCATGAAATAGTCGGATTACAGACAGGATTAACATAGATTAAAATTGCGAGTAAATTAATTAAATTAACCGATTAAATTGCGCACAGTAATTCTGAAGAATAATTAGTTCTGTTCACAGGCTCCTAAATAGCCTACATTGACCAATTCAGCAATCCATTCAAAAATCTCGTAATTAAAAAAAACATTTTGACGCTGCTTTTACAGTGGTATTTTTGCGCATGTCGAATATTGGAAAGAGCAGTATTGACTTCATTGTCTATTTTATTTTTATGTGTGATTAACTGTTCCTAATTCCTATCATATGAGACTCATTTCAACGTCTCGAGTGAAAATTACATTTTAAAAATATTTAATAATGACTATAAACTGGCTTTAACCAGTAATTAAATAATATGTCGAATTATCTGAAAATGTTTATTATTTATGCAGCCTAAGTAATTCCATTTCAAAACTACAGAAACACGATTTGTCTGCTAATACATTTCATTATTTTTGACAAAAGTTAAGCTTTAAAATAGATACTTCAGACAGCATAGCAATTACATGTTATTGCGCTATGTTCTGATACAGATAAGTTGAGAACAAAAACCATTATGAACTAGAAAAGCTATTCGACCCAAGGGGTTGAGCATGATGCCGCCGCGAGGCCTCCAATCTTCGGTCACATACTCTCATGTGACCTTGACCTTGGACCTCTGACCCAAAAGTTGACGTTTCATGCCCTTTCCTGATTCTACAGTTATCAAGCATATACCGAAATCGGCTAGACCTTCCCGTGCCTTCCATCTGGCGGCATTGCTGCGTAAAGTTGTTTCCAACCCGGACTCAGCTCCCTGTGGACCACTTATGCCAATCGGCATCAAAATTGCTTCATTCGAATTATAAAATATCGTGTTCACGAGTTTGGTAACAGACGAAAGAACGGACGGACGGACAAACGGACAACCTGAACCTCCGCTAGCCAGACTGGCGTGCCGAAAGCATAAAGGTTTGAAAGGTTTTAAAGGTTTGAGCACTTGTTATAGCGTCGCTTACATGAGTCAGACTCGTGACCAGCAGCGCTTTACAATCTCGAAAGTGGCAGCTGATTGGGATGGGCCAATGGTGCCGCAGCGCATTATGTGGCCATCCGTTGCCCGCGCTAACGGACAATTGGACCCGCGGTGCAACTATCAGACACACCATCGCCCCAATCAGCCACACTAGGCCTTCACCCCATAGCCGTAGCTACTACTCATTTCCCGTCCGGCTGAGGGTAGGAGGCTGAGTTGGCCTAAGCACACAGTAGGTTAGCAACTTGCTCAAGGTTGCTTGCAGTGGACCGGGTGTGAGTCGAACCCGCAACCTCTCGGTTACGAGTCCGATACTCTACCGCTACACTACTGCACCCACTAAAATAAAAATATAAATATAAAATAGAATAAAATATAAAATATAAAATAAAATACAATAAAAAGATACTACAGAAAAATGAACAACGTGCAGTTTACCGTTTCGCTGTATTCAATTGGATAAAGTTCTTCATAAGCGTTGCGAGTTGAATTCCTGCTGCTTGGATCAAAACATTCACAGTATGGGCTTCCAAGTCGTGATACCTTTGTCTGCAGACAGACGTGCATGTATAACACAGTGGCGTCACTAGAATCGTGCCCTATCGACTGTGCAAGGTTGATTCGTTTGCACTCTGTGGCGCTACATAAATTCGTTTCGATTAAATTCGTTTTGATTATTGAGCCTTCACGTACAGCACCACGGACGTAACAACACAATACAATCTGATTTCTAACACGCCGTACGTACGTCATAAAATGAATCAGAAGCACGTGATGGCAAAACATCATCTTATTATCGGCGCATCGTGACTTTTTGATTATTGCGCCTTATAAATACACTTACTTACTTACTTACTTACTTACTTATTACACTGTCTTATGGGGCTTTTTACCGTGCGACGGTGCGACAGCTGTTTTATGCTTTTTTTTTTCTTCATTTTTTCTTGTACTCTGTGTACGATCTCTCATAATAAACGACACAGCGCGAGACTGTTGCAAAGTGCGATATATTTTATACGCTATGGCAATGCGGCAAGTACAGTCGGTGCAGAATGCTGCTGCAAGGTTGATCACAGGAGCCAAACGTCGCAAACACATCACACCGATATTGCGTCAACTTCATTGGCTGCTTATTATCGGCGCATCGTGACTCTTACTTACTTACTTACTTACTTACTTACTTACTTATTACACTTACTTATGGGGCTTTTTACCGTGCGACAGTGCGAGAGCTGTTTTATGCTGTTTTATTTTTATTTTTTCGATATTGCGTCAAATTCATTGGCTGCTGGTCAGAAGACGAGCTGAATTCAAGATTGCTAGTAAGTAAGTAAGGAAATTTCTATGCGGCGCGCTTTAAAGCTAGTGTCACAAGGCGCCGTATACCAACTGCTGTCAAGCAAAGTACCCAGGTACTTTGCTTGACAGCAGTTGGTATACGGCGCCTTGTGACACTAGCTGACAACATTCGTCTCGCCTCAGAAAGTTCTGCTCGCTCCGTCAGGTCCTCTTCGGAGAGAAAGTGCTCTGTCACTCGTGTTCACAGTCGTTTTGGTGACAGATGTTTTGCTGCAGCTGGACCACGTATCTGGAACAACTTACCTGCCAGTCTGCGAGACAAGGAAGTCAGCTGCA